>OGLE01000097.1_pt1 | contig 77324 bp, 57 predicted proteins | sample 1572671 | NCBI WGS metagenome assembly OGLE01 (sample SAMEA2581923, study PRJEB24529) | metagenome | biome: Human gut stool | place: China | collected 2011 | reverse complement strand
TTAACAAAATAAGAAATCACTTGAAAACTCTGCGTTCTGCAGCAATTGCTTTAGTTTTTTTGATGGCAGGATAATTTACCTTGTTGGCTGCAAAATAGCTATTAGTTTTTTGACATAATAAGCAATATGTGGTCGTGTGAGATAATGAGGTATGGGAGGTTTGAATAAATTAATTTTGATTTGAAATACTATTCTTGAGATTATGGGAATCTTGAAAAATACCGGTTTTGGAAATTCCGTTTTGTTTGCGCTATTCTTATGCAAAATAAAGAAGCTCATAATTTCGACAAAACATTGATTATGTAAGGAGTTTATTATTGTTTGTAACTTAATTAACCATTGTACAGATGGCTAAAATAAAGGCTTTTTTGTGCAAAATATATAAGAAAGTGATAGAGAGGCAAATTATGTTAGATATAGTAATTATTGGCAGTGGTCCGGCGGGGCTATCTGCAGCCATATACGGTTCGCGGTCCGGTTTAGACATTCTTGTTATCGAAAAAATTTCTCACGGAGTTGGACAGATTGCAGAAGCTGACTGCATTAATAATTATTTAGGATTTTCGTCCATACGCGGTTTCGAACTGGGAATGCAATTTCGTACACACGCAGAAGCATGCGGCGTAAGATTTCAGGAAAGCGAAGCAATAAAGTTAGAACGAACTGATGCATGCTGGAAAATATATTCCAAAGATGGATCTTGCATCCAAAGTAAAACCGTGATCTATGCGACAGGTGCCTCCCATCGCCATTTAAATGTTTTTGGCGAGGAAGCTCTTATCGGAAAAGGCGTTTCGTACTGTGCCACCTGTGATGGTACTTTTTATAAAGGAAAAGATGTGGCTGTAATTGGTGGTGGCAACACAGCAGTCGGCGACACATTATATTTATCCGATCTCTGTCACAAAGTCTATTTAATTCATCGCCAAAACTCATTCCGTGCAAATACAGAATCGCTGACCAACTTGAAAAGCAAAAAAAATGTCCACATTATCACCCCTGCAAAAGTAACAAAGATCATTGGCGAAGAGGCAATGGGGGTATTCGCTGTGCAGGTCGAAACAAATAATTCTACTATTCCGAACGAGACACTTCACAAAACATCTGATATTCCGAACGAGACACTTTCTAAAACATCTGATATTCCGGTATCTGGCGTTTTTGTTGCCGTTGGCAGACAGCCCGCAACAGATATACTGCAAGGCATTGTACCATTAAACGAACAGGGATATATTGTTGCTGACGAAAACGGACGCACATCCCTGGACAATTTTTTTGTAGCAGGCGATGTACGCAGCAAAGAAAATCGACAGATTATAACAGCCGCGGCAGATGGCGCCAATGCAGCAATCAGTGCCGAAAAATATCTTACTGCAAGGATCTAAAATGTTATACATCTACCCTGCTCCGACATTTCGGGCTCGCAGGGTAGATTTTTATATCAAATGAGGTAAACAGTCTTCTAGAATATAAAAAACAAGTCTCATGGAATCATTCTTCCATGAGACTTGTTTTAGTAATGCGGATAACAGGGTGCTAGACGTCCTGCGGACGTCTGTTAAGCACCGACCGAAGCGGAGCGGAGATGGAACCTCTGGTTCCACTCTCCGTCTGCGCGACGAAAAAGAGCCCTTGGGACTGTATGTCCCAAGAGCTCTTTTTATATCGTGCGGATAACAGGAGTTGAACCTGCACGTCTGTTGACACTAGAACCTAAATCTAGCGCGTCTGCCAATTCCGCCATATCCGCATATTAATTTTGCTCTGTTTCCTAACAATAACACATTGCAAAACAGACCTGCGCCCGCTTTTTCACAGCGCAAGTCTGATAATATCACATTTGAAATAAAATTGCAACTGGTACAGTACCACAATTCACATTTCCATCTACGACTCATCGAATCACGACGAATCATAATTTAATTGGTGACTCGTCTTGTCCCAATCTATCACGGCGTATCTAATCCAACAACTCGCGCCTGTTATACAATTACAGCATTTTCGCACGTAATTCTTCACCACTCATACTGCTTAAGTATGCCGGTGGAATATCAAATACTGTCTTGCAGCCAAACTGTCCCTGCTCTGCCATGCGATAAGCAGCTCTAGCATAAGCAACAAGTACACTAGATGTAAATTCCGGATTAGAATCTAATTTTAAGCTATACTCGATGAGATGCTTATTTTCTTTATTCCAGCCGGTCACACCACTGCGCAATACAAAACCGCCATGAGGAATACCACTATGATTTTTCTTTAATTCTTCCTCGCTAATAAAGTGCACTGTTGTATCATAATCTGCGAAATAGTTCGGCATTGTCTTAATCTCCTGCTCAACTTTCGCAGCATCTGCACCATCTTCTAATACTACAAAACACTCTCGGGTATGTTTCTGTCTCGTTGTAAGCTCAGGATTTTCCCCGGCACGAACTGCCTCTAATGCACTTTCTACCGGGATCGTATACTGCTTTGCATCTTTAACACCATCAATACGGCGAATCGCATCAGAATGTCCCTGGCTGACACCCTTGCCCCAAAACGTATAGTCTTTACCCTCTGTAAGAATTGCATTTCCATACAAGCGATTCAACGAAAACATTCCCGGATCCCAGCCAACTGAAATCACAGCAACATGTTCGCTATCCGCTGCTGTCTTGTCCACGTCAGCGAAATGCTCTGGAATACGCGCATGTGTATCAAAGCTGTCAATCACATTAAAATACTGTGCATACTTCGGTGTCTGCTCCGGCAGATCAGTAGCACTTCCACCACACAAAATCATCACGTCAATTTTGTCTTTCCAATCCGTTATCTCATCAACCTTACAAACAGTTGCGCTGTCGGTCAAAATAGATACCTGCGATGGGTCTCTTCGTGTAAAAACAGCAACCAGCTCCATGTCATCATTCTGACGGATTGCACACTCTACACCACGTCCCAGATTACCATAGCCTAAAATTCCAATTCGAATACTCATATTAATCTCCATTTCTATATAATTTTATGTTGCGAAGTATGCACTATCGCACACATTTCCAGTGTAATACATCTCTCCCAAATTTTCAACGTATCTCCTCAGCGGAATCTCCCACGTCTGCTGAAAACCGAGCAGAAATCCGATCATCACAGCTGCCATGCCTGAATCATTTCAGCCTGTCCCAAAAATCGTACCGTTGCATCTTTCTCCGGAAAAAAGATACGGCTGGTCATCACAATCTCACCATCATTGATATAAATCTCTAAAATAGAAACATCCATTAAAATCTGGATTTTATGAACTGCCTCGCACCTCGCCACGCGTTTACCACGCCCGGCACCACTATCATCAGTAAACTGTAATGTAACAAGCCCTTTCTCATAGGATAACGAGCATCCGGTGCCGATCTGCACACAAATAGCAGCCGATGATGAACCGGCGATTCCGTCAAAGATCAGCTCTCCGCAACCATTATCCAGTACATATGATTCCTTTTCCGGCAAAATTTCTTTTTTCCTTAGCTGTCCCAATTCACGGATAGGTAATTGATAAATTTTCCCATTATGATAGCGAAGCTCGCGCGGCACTGTCAGACTATGCTGCCACCTTTCATTCGTAGGATTGCTGCTATATTCTGCATCTGGGACACCCGCCCAGCCAATCAATATTCTTCTTCCAGCTGGTGTTTCGAATGTCTGTGGCGCATAAAAATCAAATCCCATGTCCCACTCTATAAATGACGCGTCCACAGTCCGGGTCTCTTCTGTTTCGATAAAATACCCGGACTGATAAATATTCTGATATTGCTCCGCCTCGGAAGGAACCCCCTGTGGGCACACTGCAAGAATGCGATGCCCATCCAACGCAAAGATATCCGGGCACTCCCACATATATCCGAAAGCTTTTTCTGTTGTGTAGAGCTGCTCAAAGTTAAAATGCTCCAAATCTGTTGACGAATAAAGCAACACCGCTCCCTTATCATCCTGCAGCCATGCCCCTAACACCATTCGAAATGTACCGTCAGTCATCTGAAACAACTTTGGATCGCGAACCTGATTCGTACATTCTGCCGGATAATCCGCATTCGTCAAAATACATTGTTTGGCAGAGAAGTGTTCCCCATCCTCAGATATCACGCGGATCACATTCGCTCCACGGCCGGAATGGATATAATCATGATCTCCCTCTTCCTCCACATTTCCGGTATAAAACAAATACATCTTGTCCTTCCATACAATGGCTGAACCGGAAAACACGCCATCTTTATCATAGGTTTCATCCGGCAAAAATGGTGCTCCCTCATATTTATACTGCACTAAATCCTTGCTTGTATAATGTCCCCACAGTTTCATTCCGCCATTCACGGCAAACGGAGAATATTGAAAAAACACATGATACCTGTCCCCAAAATATGACAGTCCATTAGGATCGTTTAACCATCCTACCGGTGCCATAAGATGGAAATGGCAGCGATACTTCTCTGCTGCCACTTTCTGCATATTTTCCTGTTCAAAACGTCGCAATATCTCCGGCAAATCGTCTTTTCTCTGCTGTAATGACATTCCCTGTGCTCTTTTTTCCATAGTCAACCTCTTTATATTCTAATAATTGCGCACTGAGGCTCATTATATCATTTCGGTCGTGTACACATATGATACATTGCCAATATCTTTTAACTTCTTCAGTTCCTTACCGATATCTTCCACGTAATATCCATAAATATGCAAACCATCTTTCTGAATACTATCAATCACTGAAGCATAATCCGTTTTCCCAGTGCCCTGATCGTTCTCGATCATTTTCACAATGTCATCGTTATCTTGCAAATATTGTAACATACTTGTCATGTGTTTGGTAATATCTTTTTCCTTCAAAACATTTTTCTTAGCGGATTCCTGCTCAGCAAGTGAAAATGCCGTCAGCAGCGGATATTTTTTTTGGTCAAAGGCAAGACTGCTGCAACTGGTGTACATACGAAATCCTATATTCCCTATATTGTACGTTGTATATTTGCTTTCCGTTTGGTCTTTATTTTTTACACTGATCGCGCACCAGGTCGGCTCAAGATCATTCTTTTCCGCCAATGCTTTGAATTCAGAAAATGAATATACTTTATCCAAGCTGACATAGGCATGGTACATTTTTTCATCCTCCAACTTAGACAGCTCATCAAATACTTCTTTCTTCGTTCCGGCAATCCCTTCCGGCGTCGCCGCACTGGCTGTCGTCATCTCGCTTGGTGGATAAAAAACATTTGAGAATGGTTTTTGTACAATATTGGGATTATACAAAACCATATCATTTTTCGTGATCCTTCCTCCCACGTACTCAAAAATACCATTGTGAGAACTCGTCTGGTTGATCACGATGTCATAATTGCCATAGCCGCTTCCTGTTGCGGCCGCAGAATCGCGATAGTTCTCCGGCAAAAACAACTCTGAATACACGGATATGTCCAAGGACAATTGATTGGTTTTATTTCCCTCTTCTGTGCCGACAATTTTATTTGGATCATAATACATGGCATCCTGGATCTTTGGAAGTGCAAACACCAAGAAACATACAATTCCTATAACGATCACTCCGGTAATAACACCATACTTAATAAATGTACGGCGTATTGCCCGCCTGATCAACTTCGTAAACTCTGCCTCCTGTCCGCCTTTTGGCACTGCAGCACCCACAATATTGACGTTTTGTCCGTCTTTCGGCACACTTCCATCTGTACTTTCGGTAGTTTGACCCCCGTCCTGTTCTACCTGTTCCTCAAACTCCATCTCCTCATTATCAAACAAATACTCGCTGATCGCATCCTGTTTCTCAATGTCTTGGCGTACCTGTTTGCGCTGTTCTTCCGGCAATTCCCCTGCCTTATATTTTTGCAATAATTCCCTATAGTTCATAACCCTGTCCCTCCATATAATTTTTCATCTGCTTCTTAGCACGATGTGCCGACACCCTTACATTTTCCGGTGTCATGTGAAGCACCTTAGCAATTTCTTTTTGTCCCAAGCCTCCAAAATACTGCATCATAACAATCTCTCGCTGCCGCTCCGGCAAATGCTCAATCGCATGATACAACAAGCGATTTCTTTCTTTCGACAGAATATTTTCTAATGGTATATTTGCCCTATCTTCCGTTTCGTTCTCATACTCGTCCACATACATGACTCGTCTGTTTTTGGACACCTCATTATAATACAGGTTGCGCGCCACCGTATATAACCATGCCCGCATGTTGGTATGACTTTGATCCAGCGAAAGCAGTGCTTTCAGAAATGTTTCCTGCGTCAGATCCGCTGCCCACTCATGATTTTTGCACAATGCATATACATACAAATATATTTCCTGATAATATGCATCGTACAACTTTTCTAAAAGCTGTTTATCCACTTTGTCAAGCTCCCCCTCCTTTCCTCATCTCGCACGTTGCTGCAGATGGCGATTTTTCGTGCTATCTACCAATATAACAGATGAGTCATCGAAATGTTACACCATATTCTAATTTTATTTTTAAAAGATTAGGGTGTTCATCATTTATGAAAGGGACTTTGCCATCTTTCCTTTTGACAGTATAATCCTATAGAGGTTATACTGCTATCTAGATGCTAATACAACAAATAAGAAATCACCGGTCATATGACTTGTCAGATTTATGATACATTTTAGATACATAAGGTCGGTATAGTAAACGTGTGTTGAAGTTATGAGAATTTTCACACACAACTGTGTAAACACGAGAGGACTTCCGGTCATAATACGCCTGATAGGGGACAGGCCGTATATAATAACCGTGACAGATATTGGACAAAGCTATGAGTAAAATATTGATTGTAGAAGATGAAGAGGCTATTTCGAATCTGATTCGTATGAGTCTCTGCAAAACCGGTTACATATGTGAACAGGCATTTGATGGCGAAACTGCTGCAGACCTGATTGCAGAAAACAGTTACGACCTCATTTTGCTGGATATCATGCTGCCGGGCATTGACGGCTATGAATTGCTTGACTATATCAAGACGACAGAAATGCCGGTCATTTTTATTACGGCGATGGGCACGTTAGATGACAAAGTGAAAGGTTTGAGGGCAGGAGCGGATGACTACATTACAAAACCATTTGAAATGATGGAATTGTTAGCACGTGTAGAAACCGTTCTGAGACGTTATCACAAAAGTGAGGAGAGGATCACGATTTTTGATACTGTCATCGACGTTCCATCACGTACCGTAACCAAACAAGGGAAGCAGATCATGCTGACACTCAAGGAGTTTGAGCTGCTTCTCTTCTTAGTGCGCAATAAAAATATCGCATTATATCGTGAAACTATTTATGAGAACATTTGGCAGAATGAATATATGGGTGACGGTCGCACTGTAGATCTCCATATACAGCGGCTGCGCAAAAAACTACACTGGGAAGATAAAATAAAAACCGTATATAAAGTAGGGTATCGACTTGAAGTTGACATTGCGGAAGTGTAAAACGATCATCAAAATGACAGATAGCGGTTTAATGTCAACATGGAGGGAGCATAAAACAATATGAAATTTTATTGGAAAATTTTTATCAGTTTTTTTATCTTGATCGCAACTGCTTTTAGTATTTGCGGAACCTGGATGATTTCTGCGTCCTTTCGAGCTTCCTATCATCGAGAGATTGAGTCCGGCAACAGCAAAAACGAAATGGTCCGCATGTCTCTAGGCAATATTGTCGGCTCTATGCCTGCGGATTATTTTACTAAACACAAAAATGCCATGAAAGAGATCTGTTCATCCTTTGCGGTAAGTTTTGGAGGGGATTCCGATTTTTTCACAATATATGATGACCGGCGAAACGTTGTTTACTCCTCCGGAAAACCGCAGAACAACGATGTTCTCTTTACTAAAGCAGGGAAAAACAAGTCCGCACGCAAAATATATAAAAGTAAAGATACGTATTATTTACGTATCGTAAGCTATACGATATTACCAAGCGATCTGAAAGGTTATTACGTAGAAACTGTTACAAATATCAATAACATTTATTTGCAGCGTCAGGAAATGACTCGCATGTACCACTATATCATGTTTATCATATTGGTGTCCTGCATGATCCTTTCTCTGGCTTTGTCATATTTTTTGACATATCGCGTGCGTGTCCTTTCGGCTTCCACGCGCAGTTTCGCAGATGGCGATCTGAATAGTCGTGTCCAAGTTCATGGACAGGATGAAATTGCTACTCTGGCGGCTGATTTTAATCGCATGGCTGATAGTCTGCAGGAAAAAATTGATGAGATATCCATGCACGCCAAAAATCAAGAAGCATTTACGGCAGCGTTTGCACACGAATTAAAAACGCCGCTCACTTCCATTATCGGCTATGCCGAGTTATTACGCACGATGGATCTGTCGCAGGAAGAAAAGTGGCAGGCGGCAGACTATATCTTTTCACAGGGAAAACGCTTGGAATCCTTGTCATACAAACTGTTAAATCTATTTGTTTTGCAACAGCAGGAGCTTACCTTTGCACCGGTTTCATCGTCAGAACTTACCGATGCAATCGTTCCAATGATGAAACAAAATCTTGCAGCCAAAGACGTGATGTTATCAATGCATCTCGCTCCTGCAACGCTATATGGCGACAAAGATCTACTCTTATCACTGCTTATCAATCTGATCGACAACGCCAGAAAGGCTTCCTCGTCTGGCGATACGATCACTGTGCTTGGTTATTCCGACAATGACTATTACTGCATCAGCGTACAGGATACCGGCAAGGGAATTCCCGCAGATGAAATCGACAATATTACAAAACCTTTTTATATGGTAGATAAATCCCGCTCCCGCAAAGAGGGTGGAGCCGGGCTTGGTATGTCGCTTTGTTATGAGATTCTGCGCCTTCATCATGCGCAGTGGCATATCGAAAGTGAACTTCATATCGGTACAACGATCACTATTACCATCCCGCAAACCGGAAAGGAGTAGCATATGAAAAAACAGTTACGAATTGTATTAACCTTTTTACTGGTGGCTGCATTTTTTATTACTGCAGAAATCATTCCTGAGATCACGAATCACCTGACTGACCAAAAAACGACCAATGCCATTACGGTTTCACACGATTCCACTCAGACTACACCCACTAAAGTCAATCTGTCTTACAAAGAGCGTCTCGCTATTTTTTCATCCGAAACGATCGCTGCCTCGGAAATTTTGACAACGGCAAAGGCAGAAACTTTGACAGAATATGATGAGTCATTTTTTGAGAAACTGCAAAAACAACTTCATAAACTTTACTCCTTTCACCTTATTCCCGACGATCTAACGGTGAAAGATCTGGAAAATATGTTTCAATCCGCCACTTATTTATCCATCCGTAATTATTTAGAAACGGACAGTTTCTGTGTTTGGGAACTTTCTTTCTTGAAAGAATCTAACAAGCAATCTTATTCTTTGCGTTTTGATGTAGAGCAGGAAAAAATCTACTATGTATCAATGGGAAACATACCTATAAAAGAGATTTTGACAAAGTCCGATTCGACACAGTATAATGCAGTCCCATTAACGGGACACGTGACCGCCTCCCACATTTTGCAAGGAAACGACAGTCCAATGCGGTATCAAGCAACACCTATGGGAGAAAGCAAAAAATCTCTTTTGTCCGAAAAAATTGACCGCTACGCTAAGCGTCTTCTAAAATACTATGGTGCTTCGATAAATCGTGATGTTTCCGCACAGTATTCCAGTGAAGATGACTATAAGGAAGCCCACTACTATTTTACAATAAAATCTTACAAATACAATATCCCGGTTACCATCATAACCTCTCAAAACTATGCGGGTATTGAGAATTATCTCACATTCTCTTTCGGTAACTTTTATTCTGATTTTATGACTTCTAATGGTACATCACAGATGGTCGATGGTTAATGGGATGGGATGATAACTCCCTTGCGTTGCGAATTTGTGATGATACAACTTAGATACCTTTTCTTGCAAAATCGGATGCAATCTTTTGTTTTAATAAGAATATAAAACAGGATCAGGCAAGGAGGAATTTATAAGATGAGGTATAAAAGAAGTCATTTGATCGGATTATTTGCAGCACTATTAGTGCTGGTTACTATTTTAGGGGGAGGAATATTGTTGGTGATCAAGGAAGATCACGCATCTGCCGGATCTACGGAAGGCGCTGCTTATCATTTTCAGGGAACAGATCAACCGCAGGCCACGCGCAGCCATAAATACCACACAAATCTCAACCACAAGCAAACTCTGATCTTAGTGAACAAAGATCATGCATTATCAAAGGACTACTCGGTCCAACTCAAAACATTAAAAAATGGCATTCAGGTTGCCAAAGTGATATATCCGCATCTTCGTGATATGTGGTTTGACTGTGAAGCCGCTAATCCTAATTATTCTATCAATGTAGTAAGCGGTTATCGTACCCGTCAAAAACAAACAATACTCCTTTCCGAGGAAATCCGCAAAAATGAGCGTGCCGGAATGAGTTATCGTTCCGCTAAAAAAGATGCTTTGCGAAGTGTTGCACCTGCCGATTATAGCGAACACGAAACCGGACTGTGCGTGGATATCACCGCTTCCGATCATCTGCAGCTTGACAATGGGCAGGCACAAACCCCGGAAAATCAATGGCTGCGCAAACACTGTGCCGATTACGGCTTTATTCTCCGTTATCCAAAGCATAAAGAAAAAGTTACCGGCTATATGTACGAGTCTTGGCATTTTCGCTATGTTGGCAAAAAAGCCGCCAAAAAGATCATGCGTGAAAAAATTACGTTAGAAGAATATCTTCAGGAATAGACAAAATGCTCCCATCTTTTGGGAGCATTTTGTCTAAATCTTTGCCATCCTCTTGAGACAATACTAAAATACCACTACTAACAACATCTTAAACTGCTCTTTGCCGTATACCGCATGTGGATGTTTTGCGGGCATTACGATCGACTCTCCTTCGTGCAACTCATATTCCACACCATCAATCGTAATTTCTCCAACTCCATCCAAACAGGTTACAAACGCATCTCCACCGGATTCATGGGTACTAATCTCTTCGTCCTTATCAAAGGCAAACAATGTTACACTAAGCGCATCGTTCTGTGCAAGCGTCTTGCTGACTACCTGTCCTGTCTGATAGGACACCTGTTCTTTCAGTACCATTACCTGTGCCTTGTCCATGTTTTTGATCATACTCATCGCTTTTTCCTCCATTCTTTTTTCTTTATTACGTTATTATAACCACATTTTTAATAAAACACTACTTGGAGGCATCTACAATTTTTTACACCTCCTCTTCTGAAATAACTAATTTCTCCGCGATCTCCGCTACAGTCATATGAAGTTCCTCATATAAAATCTCAACTTTTCCTTCAATCTTTCCTTCAATCTTTCCTTCCCGGAAGGGAAGCCATACAAATATGCTTATTCGGTGCATATACCATATGTTCATACACTTCATCCGTCACAACAAATGATTGTCATCATGGCACACATCATAGCTTCCGTTCCATAAAATGTGTTCCTTCCGTTATGCACCGTACTTTTTCTTGTGCACTTTTTCTCTCTAATAAATATCCTTCGTCTCAACAGAAGCTTTTAATTCATTGGCAAGCTCATATATATTGTTGAGTATTATTTTACAATCATTCATGCCCTCTACCGTGGAATCTGATACCTTGATGCCCTCCGCAGATGCAGCCGCAACCTCTTCTCCTGTTGCCGACAGATGTGATATATTATCCGATATCACTGACGTTGAATCAAGTATTTTATTGATGCTCTGCTCTGCAACATGTATGCTTGACATCAGCACATCCATTGTATTGCCTACTTCAACAAATGTTTTTTCTGTTTCATCAATAAGTGCGTTCTGTTTATCAACGGATAACACAGATTCATTGATACTCTCGTTCGCTTTTTGGGTATCTTCGTTCAGCTTCTGTATGATATTTGTAATACTTTCAGAAGCCTTCTTGGTCTGTTCCGAAAGCTGACGGATTTCCTCCGCAACGACCGCAAACCCCTTTCCCGCTTCTCCTGCGCGGGCTGCCTCAATCGACGCATTCAGTGCAAGAAGATTTGTCCTTGCGGATATATTAACGATATCACCAACAAAATTCTGTACATCATTAACCTTCTCTGTAAGACCACTTATTACATCAACAATGATATTACTTGCGTCCTGTACATTCTGTGCCTGTTCTTTTAATTGACCAACAACCACCTTGCTGTTATTTACCGATTCATCTGTCTTGTCAGATGCACTTATCATCTGATTAATTTCTTTTTCTGCCATATCCGTGTTTTCCTGAATCTCAGAACACATAACCGCCTGTCTCTGGATTGCCTCTGCCGTACTTTCCGTGCTGTCTGCGATATCCCCCATAGAGCTGTGGCTGATATCTATACTTTTCTCAAGTTCATTCAGCATAGTCATCGCTTTTTCAAACTCGTCAGAAATATTATCCGCAATAGCAACCATTTTCGTATTGCTTTCATTCTGTTTTGCAGCCGCCTCCTCAATCTGGGATACCTTCTCGCCAAAATACTGAATCAATAGATTCGCTATATTGATCGATATGATCGTCACAAGAATGATTACAAGGATAGCTAATATCCTGCTTGATAACAGTTCCGAATTGCTACTGTCAAAATCCCTTATTAATCGCACAACATTTGCTAATATAACTAAACCATTGGCACAATACATCAATCTTTTATTAAGATAAACCATAACGGAAATAATCATCGGAATTCCATATGTCCACACGGTATCCGTAGAATTCAGTAATACAACAACAACATATCCAATCGCTATATTTACTGATAATAGAACCTCACATATATGTGTTTTCTTTTTCATTATGTATGCTGCGATTGATGCAGTCATAACAACCAACGCTGTGATAAACTGTATTATAATCCTGCCTGCCCGTTCTCCCTTTGAAACTCCTAATGCCGCTAAGACTGTTACTGCAATAAACCCAAATACTATCAAAATCGTGATCAGTACCATCCTGTTTGCTCTCTGATATTGATTTTCTGTCATATTTTTCCTCCTCGTTCTCCTTATAAATTTTCCTATACCTTCATAACCTTGCATACAACAAATAATTATTTCTGTTTACTGTACCATACCAGTTTTATTATATCGCAGATTATGTTGATTTCAAGATTTTTTTATCGGCACCGGTCACTTTTTCTATGTGAAGACAAGAGAATACCCCATTTATATGCAATCCATTTGACGCACTTTTCATTTTGTAAACCCATTTTTAGTCCTATTTCTTTCCGGCTTATACTCCGACAGAAATAATCCTATCAAAGTAAGTACCGTTCCTATTTCGGCTAATAAGGTCAGTTTCTCATGTAAAATTAGTACAGAAGTAATGACCGTTATCACCGGAACCATATAGATATAAACGTATCTCCTTTAGAATATCTTTTCTCAGTTTTTAAACAATGAGAATAGCAGCTAACATGCCACTATTCCCATTTTATCTAGTGTTTTTTATCATTTACGATAAAAAGTATAACGGATCTTTTTTCTTTATTACGTTATTATAACCACATTTTATTAGATATGTTATAATCTGTTACGGAATAATGGCCACACATATTTAGATCCCAGCATTGCAATTGTCCCGCCGATCAACACACCTAACGTATTTAGTATGACATCGTCGATATCCGTTCCTCTTTGTATAAAGATTTGTTCCATCTCTATAATTATAGAAAGCAAAACGCCACTACCGATAATACATTTGAGTGATTTCTGATACCAAGGGAAAAACCACGCTATTACTCCATATGGGACAAACAACCCAATATTGGCAAGCAGATTTAAGTCTGAAACATCCTTCCAATGAGATACATTGGCATTTTCTGATTGAAACAAAAATGTACCTATTGTTTTGAAGGGTATGAAATTGATCCTTCCATTTCCCCACCTATCACAAATAAAATAAAATTTCCCACTGGATTCTATTCCCATATGCATGTTTGGCAGCATAGTATAGCCCAATAAAGTAACCATATAAGTCAATGTAACACAATACAATATTTCTTTGCCGACATACACTTCCTTTTTCATCATTGCCAAATAAATTCCTTTTAATACGATATAAACAACCGCAACAAGAAACGCTCTTTGAACAGCCTCCTGTAAATATAATTTAATCAGCATAACCTTCTCTCCTCCCCTTAATACACCTGTCATTGACACATTCTTCTCTCATCCAGATGCAGCAGATCATCCGTCTGCTTCTTATGATATAAGCAGATCATTGATATTTTTTCTTAGCTCTTCTATATAATACAAAAAATACCGGAATAAGGAAAGCATCTGCAAAAATCCATGCGAGATCATTTGCCAGACAAACACCCATAAACCCGATCATACTTACTACAAGCGTACCTGCCAAGGTTCTTGCCGCCATTTCAAACACCCCGGCCAATATAGCGATCGCCGAATACCCCATTCCCTGTATCGTAAAACGAACTGTATTCACTAAAGTAAGCAAAGAATATCCGGCTGTTGTTACGATCATATACTGATACGCATATTTTACGGCTTTCACTTCCTTTGCACTAAGAAATAATAACGTCATCGGCTTGCCAAACAATAAAACAATGACAAGCAGCACTGCAGACACGCCAAAACCCATGAGAGACGCTGCCAAAAGTCCCTTGCCAATACGCTTCGGTTTGCCGGCTCCCATATTCTGTCCAACGTATGGTGCCATTGTCTGTCCCAGTGCCTCGATCGGACAGGATACAAAATTACCAAGCTTATTCGCTGCCGTCACTCCGGCTACCACTGTAGATCCAAAACCGTTCACTGCTGCCTGGATCACAAGTGTTCCTATCGCTGTGATCGAATACTGCATTCCCATCGGGATTCCAACCGCACATAAACGCATCATATACTTTGGCAACGGTTTCCACTCTTCTTTCGTTCCCCGCAGGATTGGAAAATGCTTTCCAATATACCACAGACAACACAACCCGGAGATTCCCTGTGCCAGCACAGTCGCCAGTGCAGCTCCTTTAACGCCCATACGAAATACAATGATAAATACGAGATCCAGGCCAATATTGAGGACAGATGCCAATGCCAAAAAGATCACCGGCGTTTTGCTGTCTCCCAAAGAGCGGATCAGTGCCGCCAATATATTATACAGAAAAGTGCATGGTATTCCTAAAAAAATGATCAACATATACCAATATGTATAGGAAAAAATATCCTCCGGTGTTTTCATAAAGCGCAAGATATCTCCGCACAAAATTGACACGATCACTGTCATAACAACAGAAAATGCAAGACAAAGCCATGTAGCATTCGCCACAAAACGACGAAGTGCAGAATAATCCTTGGCACCAAGTTTCTGTGCTACCGGAATGGCAAATCCATTGCATACACCAATACAAAATCCAATCACCATAAAGTTTAACGACCCTGTCGCACCAACTCCGGCCAATGGTTTCATTCCTAAAAATTTACCAACGATCATTGTGTCTACCATGCTGTAAAACTGCTGAAACAATAATCCTAAAAACATTGGAACCGCAAATTCCAAGATCAATCTTGCCGGTGATCCTTCGGTCAGATTTTTTGTCTGTTTCTGTGTCCTTTCCATCATTTCAATTCCTCCCAATGAAATAATTGTATATGTCAATAATGATCCACTCAAATTTCCCCATTCCACAGTGGGCAAAAAAAAAGGACTGCAGCGTACACAGTCCTTAAAGGAGAAGGTATGAAAAAAAAATCTAAGCTACCAGTGAGTCGACATTTACTCTCTGATATGGTTATTATTATAGGGTGGAATTATGAACGTGAAATGTTATAGTTATTAATATTTTGTAAACATTATTTTTTGTATGAAATCATTGCTTTTGTACACACTAAATAGAGCACTTCCGCCGTCTAAAATTGCGTTTGCAGAAAGGAGGATCCGTTATGAATGCACATCCTTTGCTTCGACAACTGCTTATTATTACATTTATATCGGGTGCTGTTCTTTTGTCCTTCAAATACGTTTTACCCCTTATTTTCCCGTTTTTATTCGCATATACACTGATGCGGAGCTTAATGCCGATCGTCCTATTTTTACAAAAAAAATGTCATCTTCCAAAGTGGCTGGCGGCAAATGGCACCTTACTCTTGATCTCTCTTGCCTTTTTGGGTGTTTTTTTGCTGATCGGATGGCTTTTATTTCAGCAATGTAAACTACTTCTCACAAATTTGTCCATTTATCATCAAATTTATACAAAATCCATAGAATCCTGTTGTCATAATATTTTGCGACATTTGGATTATTATTTAGGTCTGCAAAAAGGTAGTTGCCTAATATTTGCTAAGGAACAGTTTCACAATCTGGATCCGTCATCATTTACAAACCTCTATCAAAATATTGGCAGGATAGCGCTGCAATGTATGGGAAGCTCGATGCGAGTATGCGCATTTTTGCTGATCGTTATCGTCAGTTTCATCGTTTTGTGCAAAGACTATGATCATTTGCATACCATGATCCACAAAAATCGTTATTTTTCGGTTTTGTCAGAGCTTGGGCATACCATGTGGAATACCGGATTTGCCTATATGCGAAGTCAGCTCATCATTATTGGCTGTAATTGGGCTATTTGCACAATTGCTTTTCTGCTCATCCGCAATCCATATTGTATCGTGATCGGTCTGTTTATTTCCATTTTTGATGCATTTCCTATTTTGGGGAGTGGGATGATATTGATTCCATGGGGACTTGTAAAATTATTTCATGGTTCTTTTTTCGCGGCCGCAGTTCTGCTTACTGCATATTTATTAACAGTATTTACGCGTGAATTATTAGAAGCAAGGTTAATTGGAAGTAACTTAAATACACTTCCCTTTTTTACCCTTGCTTCCATTTACATCGGTATTTCATTGTACGGTGTGTGCGGCATCTTTCTCGGCCCATTTGCGGTCGTGCTGATCCGCTCCATCTATCAGATCTGGATGCGCAGTGCCTAAGAGTTTTCGACATATTCGAGCTGTTAAGCTACAACTTGCGTATATGCAAATCCTCTATAAACTGCTGCCTCACTTAATTGAAATAAACAAGCTCCTCTTTTGGCTTTTCTGCCGCTTCCACCTGCTCTGCATAAAAGACAGGACCTTCCTCGCCATATTCCTTCATGAATTTGTATTCAAATCGGGCCGTCACGGTAACATACTGCTTTGTCTTAAACTCTGACCAATCATCTGCTTTGCACAGAAATCCCATATACTGTACATCGTCTGCACAGCAGGTCATCGCAAAACGTCCAAATACTGCAAAGCCTGCCGGGATTCCCTTTGGCTTCTGGATCAAACCTGTTACCTTCAACGTCTTATTCTGATATGTTTCCGGATGGTCGATCATGTCAATATACCAAAGTCCAAAATCATCGTCACTAATTTCAATGACATCTGCATTGACATCAAACGGCATCTGATCTTTCATCTCATAAAACTCATCCTGTGCGGATTCATAGACGATCTGTGCCCGCGGATTGACCGCTTTTATGCTTCCACGGATCGAGTTCTTATTTGTTTTCTCAACAGTACAGCGGTTAATGATGATCATTTCTGCCACGCGGAACTGATCTACCATCATAGATGGCATATTTTTCATATATAAAGCAAATGTTTCATCATTAACTACATCTATCGTCTGAAAGATCACTTCACGATCAAAACAAATTTCTTCCATATCATCATACAATTCCGGAATATGCTTTGTCGGCCACATACCGTTGTATTCAATGATGATGCGGTCCGGACGGTGTTTTTTCAAAAATTTCTGAATGATCTTTCCATTAAATGCTTCTTCGTCTTCGATGTATTCCACAACGCAGTTGGCCTTCTCTAACACGTCCGGTTCATATTCTAACTCGCCCTCTTCGCATGCCAAAATCATCGTTTTGATCTTGTCATCAAACATATCATCCACGACAAGGTCACGGATCAGATTCGTCTTACCGGCTTCCAAAAAGCCCATAATGACGTATACCATCATCTCCTCTTTCTTCTTACCAAACATTCAAAACCTCCATCAACTCTATGTTTAGCTTCCATTTAAAATGGAAGCCGTAAATCGTAGTCCTCTTTACGCAACGTGGAATAATTCTTTGATCGCATCTTCCTTCAAGTCAGCACCGATAACACAAATACGTCCTGTAAAGTCGGCTGCTCCGCGGCGAACTTCCGTCTCTTCCGGTACCAGATCAAAGTGGAACCACTCTCCTTCTGCTGCCGCTACAATACCCTTTGCACGTAAAACGTCACCATAGTCTTTCGTCTCAGCTAACTTGTGCAAAATCTCGGTAAGTTCTTCCTCCGTAAACTTGTGCGCTGTCTCAACGCCCCAGCTTGTAAATACATCATCTGCATGATGATGGTGATGGTCATGATGATGTCCGCATCCACACTCACCGTCGTGATCATGCTCGTGATCATGATGGTCGTGATCATGATGATGTCCGCATCCACACTCGCCGTCGTGATCATGCTCGTGGTCGTGATGGTCGTGATCATGATGATGTCCGCATCCACACTCGCCATCGTGATGATGTTCATGCTCCTCTAACAGCTCTTTTTCCAAGGAATTAACTTTTTCCATAGCCTCTACGATATTTTTACCCTGAATATCATCCCATGGTGTTGTAATAATAGATGCTTCCTCGTTTTTCTCACGAATCATCTTCAGACAAGCATCCAGCTTGTCGGCTGACACATTCTGTGTACGGCTCAAGATTACTGTTCCTGCGTATTCGATCTGGTTGTTGTAGAACTCACCATAATTCTTCATATACATCTTGCATTTCGATGCATCTACAACCGTTGCCGTACTGTTGATCTGTACTTCATCACCAATATTTTTTACTGCTTTGATCACATCAGACAACTTGCCAACTCCGGATGGTTCAATAATAACACGATCCGGACTATATTTTGTAAGCACCTCTTTGAGTGCCTCTCCAAAGTCACCAACCAAAGAACAACAAATGCAACCGGAATTCATCTCTGTAATCTGGATTCCTGCCTCTTTCAAAAATCCGCCATCGATACCGATCTCACCGAACTCGTTCTCGATCAAGACTAACTTCTCACCTTCAAATGCTTCTGCGATCAGCTTTTTGATCAACGTCGTTTTACCTGCTCCTAAAAATCCTGAAATAATATCAATCTTTGCCATTGTCTCATCAATCCTTTCTATCGTCATTTGCATTTGCCTCTAACTATCATTATAACAAACCTGTCAACTCTCAAATTGCTGTTTCGTTGTCTCATACATCGCAATACTCGCCGCGATCGGCAGATTCAGACTGTCGATGCGATTGGAATGCGGAATGATCACACTTGTCCCGATCTGCGCAAAGCGATCCGGCAGTCCGGTCGCTTCGTTGCCAAAAAGCAAAGAAAACGTCCCCTGTGGTCTGATCTCATGCAGACTTTTCTTGGCGTCCAACATAAATGGAAATAATTCACGTTCACCAAACTGTGCCTGATATTCATCAAAATCCTCAAAGTAAACAAAGTTTGTCGAAAAAATCGCCCCCATGGACGCTCTTACCACTTTGGGATCAAAGGCATCCACTGCCGGACGTATGATCGCCATCTGATTCAAACCAAATCCTAAGGCGCTCCGCATGATCGTTCCCATATTGCCGGCATTAGAAGGATTTACCAAAACTATGTGGGATGCTGTTTTCTCCAGCTGCCCTTCATATTTCGTAAATTCTCCGATCACGTAACAATTTTCTTTTTGAGACAATACATGAAATATTTTGTCTGTCTGAACCATTTCTATACCGGCATCCCTGCACAAACTACGCAGCTTGTCTAATGTTTCCCCTTCTTTCATGCCGGAGTGAATATATACCCTCGTCACCTTGTCCGGCTGAAAGCGCAACAGTTCAAATGTCAGCGTTATACCTAATGCATAGGAAACCGGGGAATCCTTGCGGTATCTCTTATATCCTGCCATCTTTTATCCCTCCTGTTCAATGCGCACATCGATCGTCATATCTCCAATTTCTGTTGAAAAAGGAATCGTAAACATTTCCGTTGCCGCACCATCATAACTTGCACCAACACAATAATCCGGTGGTGTAATATCAATCATAATATTATTATTTGCAAATACCGTCGCCGCATTGCCCGCCACCATATTTCCTAATTCCGAAATTGCACTCTGTCCGATCGCATCAATGGCATTGACCGGCATCATCATCATTTTAGATACGACCCCAAGTGCTGTCTGTGGTTCAAAATTAAGCAATACTTCTCCCGAAAGCTGACCTACCAGCCCGAGACGGATCAAAGAATTTTCTTCCGGGAAACTCTGTTGTCTAAGAGATGGTGTCCCTATTTTTAAATCCAACATACACATATCTTTCATCACTTTGCACACAGATATGATAAATGGATTGACATGCTCTGCTTTCAAACTTTCTCCCTCCCCTTACAACTGGAAATAATCCCAAAAATCTTCACTGATATTAACATCGCACTTATTGAGCCAGATGTTATATTTCTTTTGGAACAGGCGATTCTGGCGTTTTGCAATGATAACTTCCTTGCGAGCCTGTGTCGCATCCTCTTCCTTGTCATTGACGCAATATATAATATAATATCCCTGCGTTCCCTCTACAACACTGCTGACTTCACCCTTTTTGAGGGCTAACGCCGCATCCAATGCCGCTTTCTCCAATTTGGTGGAACTTTTGCCAACCACCAGTTCCTGCGTTGTTGCATCGGTATTATCTTTGGCCAATGTCAAAAAGTCTTTCGTCTTAACTGCACGAAGCTGCAGCTGTTCTGCCCACTTAAGAGCCTGTGCCTTGGCTTTCTCATCCATATCGATCTTCTGTCCGGAACTTCCGATCCCTTTCGTCATGATCTCAATATACTGGATTGCAGCCTGCCTTGCTTCCTCATCTGACACATCGGTGTTTGCCTTGTCAGTAGCCACATAAAACATTTTATTGGCAAGCACGTTTTCTTCATACAATTTACTAAGTCCCTGAACGGATAAATAATATTTCTTTTTATCACTGTCAGACACCTTTTCCATGATCTTTTCTGCCTTTTGCATTGCCTCGTCTTTCTCATCATTGGTAAGTGAAACTTCATTACGATCCGCTGCCTGCGCGATCACTTTAAGCTGTGTTACCATATTGACGATTTCCTGCTTTGCCTGAGCACCCACTGTTTTATTTCCGCCCAGCGAATAGTTCCATAGCTCACTTCCAAAATTGCCCTCATACTGTCTTTTTAATAGATAGGCATAGTTCATCATCTCGCTATATTCTACACCGTCACTGCCCACTGACATAACGATCGAATCCTTATCCGGTGTTCCTGCCGCAAGCTTTACCTTTTTTGTGCCAATCTTGGAATTGCCACAGCCCGTGCATACTCCTGCCACGGCAATGCATATGCTTAAACCAACTGCCATCCATTTACTTTTCTTTATCATAGTCACCATGCCTTTCCGTTACTCCACGACTTTTCCGATCTCACGGATCAACTGATTCACTGTCTGGAATAATTTTTCTGCTGTCTCCTGCTTACTTACTGTTTTGGAAACAGACGGTACCTTCACCGCAGCAGGGATCCTTCCGTATCCGCTGCGATAACTTTTGCCTGCCGGCTGTGGTTGTGGTTTCATCGTGTAAATAAAAAAGGATTGTTCTTCCTTTTTGGCCGCCTGTACCACCTTAAAAGCGCCCTCATACGATTCTACCATTTTTACAAGGTTTACGGAAGAGATTTTTGCGTTTGGTTTCAGATAAAATCGAATTTGGTTCGTTTTTTGCACAATTTGTGTGATTCCGGCACGGTGTGCTTCCGCTTTAAGCAGTGCCACACGCAATAAATTCTCAGCCGCATTAGGCAATTCTCCAAATCGATCGATCATTTCTTCCTGCATATCTGCATATTCTTCCGCATTTTCAATCCCGGCGATACGTTTGTACATATCCAGCTTTTGAAATTCACTACGAATATAAGTTGCCGGAATAAACGCATCCACTTGCAGCTCCAAACTGGTCTCAAACGGTTCCTCTTCCGGCTGTTCGCCTTTCAGTGTAAGTACCGCCTCATTGAGCATTTTACAGTACAGATCATATCCAACCGCTTCCATATGCCCGGACTGCGCTTCACCAAGCAGATTCCCGGCTCCGCGGATCTCCAGATCCCGCATCGCCACTTTGATCCCGGAACCCAGTTCCGTGTATTCACGGATAGCGGCCAATCTCTTCTCCGCTACCTCTTTGAGCATACGTCCCCGCTGATACATCAAAAACGCGTATGCTGTACGATTTGATCTTCCGACACGACCGCGAAGCTGATAAAGCTGTGACAGCCCCATCTTATCGGCATGATCAATGATGATCGTATTTACATTCGAAATGTCTAATCCGGTCTCAATAATCGTCGTTGCTACCAAAACATCTATTTCACCGCTGATAAATGCCATCATGATCTTTTCAAGTTCTCGCTCACTCATCTGCCCATGTGCAAAAACAACATTGGCATCCGGCACCATTTTTGCTACTTCTGCCGCCACCTCTGCAATACGGGCAACGCGGTTATACACATAATACACCTGTCCGCCTCTTCCCAATTCGCGATTGATCGCCTCACGAATGATCTCATCATTATGCTCCATCACAAATGTCTGTATTGGCAGACGGTCTACCGGTGGCTCCTCTAACACGCTCATGTCCCGAATGCCGGTCAAACTCATATGCAGCGTTCGTGGGATCGGTGTTGCACTAAGCGTAAGGACATCAACATTTCCTTTCATCTGCTTGATCTTTTCCTTGTGTGTCACACCAAATCGCTGTTCCTCATCAACGATCAATAACCCCAAATTCTTAAATTCCACGTCCTTAGACAGCAGACGGTGTGTGCCGACAATAATATCAACCTGTCCCTTTCGCAGTAGATCTATCGACTTTTTTTGCTGTGCCGGAGTACGAAAACGTGATAACATCTCAACTTTGACCGGAAAGTCTCCGAGTCGTTCGCACAATGTGTTGTAATGCTGCTGCGCTAAGATCGTAGTTGGAACAAGCATCGCTACCTGCTTTCCATCATTTACCGCCTTAAATGCCGCACGCAATGCGATCTCTGTTTTGCCATAGCCAACATCCCCGCAGATCAGCCGATCCATGATCTTGTCACTTTCCATGTCCTTTTTAACGGCGGCAATGGCTGTCAACTGATCTTTGGTCTCCTCAAATGGGAAAACCTCCTCAAATTCCTGCTGCCACACAGTATCCGGACTATAAGCATATCCTTTTTGTTCTTGTCGCTTGGCATATAACAAAACCAATTCTTTTGCCACTTCCTGCACAGCCTTGCGCACGCGTGTCTTGGTCTTTTTCCATTCCGGCGATGACAAGCGGTTTAGTTTCGGCTGCTTCGCCTCACGCCCGGCGTATTTCTGCAACAGATCCAGTCCCGATGCAGGAACATATAGATTTCCGCCGTCTCCATACTCAATCTTAATATAGTCCTTCGACACATGGTCGACTGTAATCTTTTCGATACCTTTGTAAATACCAACTCCATGATTCTCATGGATCACATAATCGCCAACGCTTAACTCATTAAAGCTCTGTATCGCTTTTCCATCGTATTTTTTCTTCTTGACATTACGCCGTTTCTGCTTTGTGCCAAAAATATCACCTTCCGTCACAACAGCAAACTTCGTCATCGAATAAACAAATCCATGACGCATAAATCCATACGATACCATAACCTGTCCGGCTTCCAACGGCATATCCGGCTTCTCATGATAAAATGCCGGAATTTCATATTCTCCCAAGTCTTTACTTAAACGCTGCGCACGCGTCCGAGATCCACAAAGGAGCAGTACACGGTATCCATTCTTTCTCCAGCGAAGCATATCGTCTACAAGTAGTTCAAAATGCTTATTATAGGACCCCACCGGCTGTACCTGTACATTCACCTGCGCCCTGCTCGCAAGCTGCTTTGGCAGTCCATCCAGCAAAGACAAAATAACAAGCTGCTTGTTCTGCAGCAATCCAAATAAAGGATCCATTCCCTGCAAGATCTCCGGCTGCTTTGGCAAAAGATAGCCTTTCTCCAATCTGCTTTCCATACTGTCACGAAACTCTGTTTCCACCGCCTGAGCTTTCTCATAACAGCGGGATGGCTCATCTAAGAAAAAGATTGTCTCCTCCTCTGGCATAATATCAAAAAAGGACAATGTTTCCACCGGAAAATAGGGCAGGTAGGCTTCCAACCCAATACGGCTCTGATATTGTTCGTAATCATTTTTTATTTCCTGTAAATGGTCATTTAACCGATTCACTTCTTCGAATTTCTTCGCCTTTTTTAATTTTGTGCTGATCTTTGCTGCGTCTTTCGCCATTTTTGTAAAACCATCGGCAATTTGCTCAGTAGTCAAAATTAATTCCGATGCCGGAAAGATGGTAAACTCTGCAATGCGTTCAATTGAGCGCTGACTCTCCACGTCAAACGAACGGATCGTGTCAATCTCATCATCCCAAAACTCAATACGATATGGGCAGTCCTCCGTTACCGGAAATACATCCAAAATTCCTCCGCGCACAGAAAAATCTCCAGGCATCTCAACCTGTGCCTGTCTCACATAACCCATATTGACTAGATTTTTGCAAAGAGTCTCAAGATCATATGTCTCCCCTTCCGCTACCTGCTGCTTCGCCTGCTCATAGATCTTTTGCGATAGTACGAACTCCATGCCGGCATCGATCGAGGTGACAATGGTTCCCCCTTTGCGATCCAGTAATGCCTCTCTGACTTTAAGTCTCTGTGTGCTAAGTGCATTACCATGTACATCAGCACTAAAAAAAATCACATCTTTCGCCGGATAATACATAACTTCCCGGTCAAACATGCGATAGTCTTCTGCGATTTCCCGTGCCCTCAACTCATTCGCCGCAATGATCACTTTCCATTTCAGAGACTCACCGGTAAGTCCATAGATCCATTGGCACTTTTGTGATTCGATGCATCCCGATATCTGCAATGGGAATTGCTGCTTTTGTATTGCCTCTTCGGCATTGCGGTACGCCGTAATCTCCGCCAAAGGCGCCAATAATGTTTCCATCACTGCCCCAACCTCTTACTTTCCGTTAAATTGATTCATCGCCGCTTCAACGCTGTCTGTCAAAATAGTCTCACATGCCTTTACCGTCTGCTCCAGCGCAGTACGGATCGTCGGCTCTTCCTCTGCCGGGAATCTCCCCAACACATAGTCCGCCAGATCCCAGCCTGCCGGTTTCTCTCCCACGCCGATCCGGATCCGCGAAAACTGCTGCGTCCCCAAATGCGCAATGATATTCTTGATTCCATTATGTCCACCGGCACTTCCTTTGGCACGTACCCGAAGCTTTCCCGGAGCCAATGCGATATCATCATAAATGATGATCAATTCCTCCTCGGGATCGATCTTATAAAAATCCACCAGTTCGCGCACACTCTCACCGCTAAGATTCATATATGTCTGCGGCATCGCCAACAGCACTTTATTCCCTGCGATCATTCCCTTACCGCATACCGCCTTGTGTTTCTTGATGTCCATCGAAATGCTGTAGGCATCGCTGATCGCCGTAATCGCCGAAAATCCAATATTGTGTCGTGTTCCGGCATATTTACGCTCCGGATTTCCTAATCCTACTATAATATACATTGTTAACCTCGTTTCTATGCTGTCTGTTATTACAATCGCACAATCTCCTAAGCCGGGTTCAGCGATACTGCCTTTTTCTCGCTGCCCCCGGCTCTTATATTGCTATTTGTTTGTTGTGTCGGCTATTGCTAGTACGTCTTATTATCACGGTACTCCCCAATATGTACCGCCTCACCACTGTACTGCTTTAACATATCCATTCCCATTACATGACGATTATCCATCGTGCGCATAATGTCTTTGATCTGCAATTGTGCAGCGACATGCGGTGTACTCAGATTATAAACCTGATTATCCCTGAATGAAAGTACATATGGCTGCAGCACATTGTACATGCCAGGAATAATGACTAATCCCTTATCACCGTTAGTCAGCTCGACACATACACCCGGTTCCAAAATATTAATACTGTGAATCAGCGCCTGTACCGCAACACGATCGTATCCATTTCCGGCATCTAATAGAAAGCGAATCGCCTGCACATCTGATGTTGGCTCTTCTTGTATGTTCATTGCCGTCAACTGGTCATAAATATACGCTGTACGCAATATTTCAACCTCCGGGATCTTCTTCTTTTCCATTTCATCATCTTTGCCGCCGACATGAAAGATTCTTCGCAATGCTACTGACAATATCATCTTGACACCGGCATCAAGCGAATAATCTCTGCTAAACATCTGATAAGCCGCCACATAATACGTATTGATCTTTTTGAGATCTTCTTCTGTCAATTCCAACTGCGATTTGCGTCGCAATCCGATCGGGATCAATAAGGTACCTATATCATGCAGTACTGCTGCTGTCACCAGATCTGTCTGGTTTTTCTCGGACAAATTCATCCGCTTTGCCATCATCGCACAGAGCAGCGCTGTGTTCAGTGAATGTTTATACACATAATCTTCCACGCTGCGAAGATTTTGTATGAAATTTATCTTGTGGTCCAAAGAACCATACTTCTGAACAAGCTGCGTCACAAACGTATTCAACTTCGCAGACGGTTTCTGTTTGCTGACTGCATCCAAGATCTCTTTGATTGCAAATACTGCCATCGTCTGATAGCGTTCAAACTCAATATCTTCTGCTGACATAGGTGGTACCGGCTCCGCCGGCTCTAATACATAAATACCGATCAGTCCAAAGTTCTGAATACTAATGATTCCCTGCTCTGTCAGTCTGGAATCTCTTTCGTACAACATAACTCCATTTTTGTTGTATATTGGTTTTGCCAAACGCATCCCTTTTTTTAATTCATCTGCTTTTACAAAAATCATGACAGCCCTCCTATCTACGCATTAGATCTGCGCTTTATTTATTTTTTTCTGCTAGATTGTTCGTTACTCGGTTATACAGCTCCCAAGCTGCGTTATAACCCATCTTTTTCTGTCTGTGGTTAACTGCTGCCGACTCACAGATGATCGCAATATTACGACCGGGGCGGATCGGAATAGAGTGGCACACAACCTTGTTGCCAAGAAATTCCGTATACTGCTCCTCCAGGCCAAGACGATCATAATCCTGTTCTTTATTAAATTCCTCAAGCTTAATGACCAGATCAATATTCTGATCATCCTTAACGCTCTCTACACCAAACAGTGATTTTGCGTCAATAATACCGATACCACGCAATTCGATAAAATGTCTCGTAATGTCCGGTGCGCTGCCGAGCAATGTGCTCTCATTGATTCGTTTGATCTCTACCACATCATCCGAAACAAGACGGTGTCCTCTATGAATCAACTCCAATGCGACTTCCGACTTACCGATACCGCTTTCTCCCATGATCAAAATGCCTTCTCCGTAAATATCTACCAGCACGCCGTGAACTGTACAGCGCGGTGCCATATTATAGTTAAGGCACTGGATCAGATCCGCCATAAATTCATTCGTAGCACGCTTGGTACGTAAGATCGGCACCTGATATTTCGTTGCCAATTCGATCAGACGGTCATCCACCGGAAGGTTACGGCAAAAAACGATACATGGTGGTTTGGGAGACTTCTCATTGCCACACAAAATCTCCTCTAACATTTGGACACTGTATTCTACACCTTTTTGCTCCATATAAGTATATTCCACCTGCCCAATGATCTGAATCCGGTTAGAATCAAAATAGTCAAAGAACCCTGCCAATTGCAAAGCCGGTCGATTAACATCCGATTGCGTCACTTTCACGTCCTCAATAGGTACATTCGGTGTACAGTTTTCTAATTTTAATTTGTCTACTAAATGTGTCAATGCGACACTGTACTCTGCATTCTGCATATTCTACCAACCTTTCTAACCATAGTGCATATTCCCTGCATCCCGCAAATTCCTGCCACCCTGCTGCAAATTCCTATACAGATTGCTGCAAATTCCTATACAGCTTGCTGACAATCCCTGTCAACTGACAGAAAATCATCTATTTTGTTATGAGTCTTTCTTATGAAAAAACTCATATACATTTTGTGCTGCTTGTTCATTCATGGACTCAACTTCAGCCAATTGCTCTACGGAAGCTGCCTTGATCGCATCAAGTGAAACAAACCGCTTCATCAACTGTTTGCGACGCTTCGCCCCAATCCCCGCAATGTCATCCAATATGGATCTGACTTGCACTTTACTACGTAAAGAGCGGTGATACTCAATGGCAAAACGATGCACTTCATCTTGAATGCGTGTCATTAAATGAAATCCTTCACTGCATGTATTGACCGGTATCTCACTCCCCTGAAAATACAATCCACGGGTGCGATGCCTGTCATCTTTCACCATGCCGCAGACCGGTATCACTATTCCTAGCTCCCTCAAAACAGACTCTGCAACATTCACTTGGCCTTTCCCGCCATCCATCATGATCAAATCCGGGAACACCGTAAAGCCTCCCGTTACTTTTTCCCCTTGATCTATCTGTTGTCGTTCCTCCAGACCGTGACGAAATCTTCTTCCAAGCACCTCTTCCATGCTGGCATAATCATCCGGGCCTTGCACCGTCTTAATGCGGAACTTACGGTAATCGCTGCGCTTCGGCTTTCCGTTTTCAAAAACAACCATAGAGCCAACCGACTGAAATCCACTGATATTCGATATATCATATGATTCCACCCGCTTTACTTCAGACATGCCTAACAGATCTGCGATCTCCTGCATTGCCCCTAATGTACGTTCTTCTTCTCTCCGCAGCTTTTCTGCATCTTGCGTCAAAACCAGCGCTGCATTCTTATGCGCCAGCTCGACTAAACGCTCTTTCTGTCCCTTTTTGGGTGCAAGAATAGATACCTTTCCACCACGACGTTCCGACAGCCAATCCGAGATCAGGTCTTTTTCTTCTAATTCATATTCTACCATGAGTTCTCGCGGAATAAAAGGTGTTCCTGCATAAAACTGTTTGATAAACGACTGCACTAACTCTTCCGGTGCATCACCGTCTATCCCTTTTAAATGATAATGATCCCGACCGATCAATTTGCCCTCGCGAATAAAAAACACTTGAATGACCGCTTCCAGATCAGTCTGCGCCATAGCGATCACATCGCGGTCAACCCCGCCAAAATCTGTAACTTTCTGATGCACTGCAACTTTTTTGACACTGGCGATCAGATCGCGGCAAGAAGCCGCTTCTTCAAAGGCAAGTTCCTCGACTGCTTTCGCCATCTTTGCTTCCAGCATTTCTAAAACCTCTGAGAAATCTCCTTCTAAAAGTTTCAGTGCCTTGCTGAAATTTTGCTGATACTGTTCCGGAGTCACATATCCCTGACATGGTGCCTGACACTGCTTAATATGATAATTCAAGCACGGTCGTTCTTTACCGGTATCTCTTGGCAGCACACGATTGCATGTTCGTATCTGATAGATTTTATGAACCAGATCCAACATATCTCTTGCAGACCCTGCACTGGTAAACGGGCCAAAATATTTACATTTATCCCGCCTCTGCTCCCGCGAATAGATCAGCCGCGGATACTCTTCATATACGGTTGCTTTGATAAACGGATATGTTTTATCATCTTTTAACATCGTATTATACTTTGGACGATGCTCCTTGATCAGATTGTTTTCGAGTACCAGCGCCTCCACCTCGGAATCCGTAATGATATACTCAAAATGATCAATCTGCGAAATCATTTTTTCAATCTTGGGCGATACTTTTCTGCTCGCCTGAAAATACTGTCGCACACGATTTTTCAAACTAACCGCTTTGCCCACATAAATAATAGCATCTTTTTTGTCGTGCATTAAATAGACGCCCGGTTTGGCGGGCAGTTTTTTTAACTCTTCCTGCAAATCAAACATGGGCGTCTCCTTAAAATTCCAATTCAAATTACAATTTAATCTTCTTTACACTCTGGTCTAACTGATAAGCGATCTCCTTCAAACCTGCTGCACTATCAGATATGTTCGCCAATGTGTTGCTGACTTCCACAACTGATGCAGATGTCTCCTGACTGCTGGCTGCATTCTGCTCAGCAATGGCAGAAAGATTCTGCACGACATCAACGACCTTACTTCTGGAATCATCCAAGCTTTCTGTTCGTCCGGAAATCGTAACAACGCCTCCGATCGCCTTCTCAACACCTTCGTAGACATCCGCAAAGCGTTTCTCTGTCTGCTGCATCTTATCGCTCTGAACAGCCATGATCTGTTGTACTCCCTGCATAGTATCCACGGCATGCGTCGAGTCTTGTATCAAAACATTTGTAATATCATCAATCTGTTTGGCTGAATCATTTGACTGCTCTGCCAGCTTCTGAATCTGAGAAGCAACCACAGCGAAACCACGTCCCTGCTCGCCGGCACGTGCTGCTTCAATAGATGCATTCAGTGACAACAAATTGGTCTCTTCTGCAATTGATGCGATAATATCTGTCGCTGCCTTGATCTTCTGCGCGGAAGCATTCGTAATATTGGTCTGCTCATAAATCTCATCGATGGAAAGCTTGGTCTGGTCATTCACTTCCATCAACTCTTTCAAAATGGACATTGCCTGATTACTGGACTCTTGCATCTGCTTTGAATTCTTATGTAATGCTTCTGCAACGGAATTCGTTTCTTCGATCATATTGCCCATCGTAATGACATTTTCTGTCGCACTCTGTGTCTCATCAGCCTGATTTGTCGCGCCACTGGCGATATCACCCACAGCACTTTCTACCTGCTCGATCGCACGTGCTGTATGGGCGGCATCTTTATCCAAGCTTTCAGACGCATTGAACAGACTATTACTTTGTGCCTGAATGTCCTGTATCATCAGAACCATTTCTTTACGAAGCGATGCAACTGAACGGCTCATCATGCCGGTTTCATCCTTTCGCTTTAGCAAACGTTCTGCAGCCTTGTTTTCTGTAAAGTCCATTCTGGACATCTTTTCCACAATTTTTGAGATCATGATCAGCGGTCTGGTCATTCTGCCCGTGATAAATGCTGCCAAAAATGCGAATATAACAACAACAATAACAAATGCTACCGTTCCGGTCTTTATCATATGGTTGATCGGTGCTAAAATGTCATCCTTATCCGCTGTAATGACAAGAACCGTCGGCTCTTTTTTGGTGACATAATATGCTGCCATCTTTGCTGTTCCTTTATATTTATACTCAACAACACTTGTCTCAGGTCTGGATCCCATCTGAATATCTTCTACGACCTTTTTGATCACTGCATTCTCTACCGGTTGTCCAACCTTTTCCCCTTCCGGGTGGCAAAGCATCATGCCGTCGCTTCCGGATACAATATATGCATAACTGGAATCAACGCCCTGCAAAGCTACATTACCAAATGTATTCTTCATAGAAATTTTATTGTTCAGCTTACCTGCCGCAATAAATTGATCCAAAGAAATACCGTTCGCAGTTACCATATCGTGCATGTAATGCTCCGTCTCGACTTGAATTGCCGACTCTGCTTCAGGCACTACGATCAACAGCATGATCGCACCGGTCAGCACAACTGCCAGAATTACAAGTATAGACACTCTAAACTTCAATGAAGATACAAAGCCAACCTGCTGCGCTCTCGTCTTCTCCTGCTCAGCGACTTCCTTTGCTCTTTCTCCGAGCTCCTTTGCCTTTTCTGCAGATTTCTCCGCAGACTTCTTCACCTTCTCCGCAGACTCTTCCGCTGTTGCTTTCACCTTGTCTGCAGCTTTCTTAGCTTTCTCTATCTTGGCGGCTTCTTTCGCCTGCCTCTTCTCATTCTTCTTGCGCTGTTTTGCTAAACGCTTCTCTTCTTTTCTTTTCTGTTTATCAGTCTTCACTTCATCTATCGCTGGTTCATCCACCGCATCTGTAGTCTCCACTTCATCTGCTACCGGTTCTTCCACCGCATCTGTAGTCTCCACTTCATCTGCTGCCGGTTCTTCCACCGCATCTGTAGTCTCCACTTCATCTGCCGCCGGTTCTTCCACCGCATCTGTAGCCTTCGCTTCATCTGCCGCCGGTTCTTCCACCGCATCTGTAATCTTCTCTTTGTCTACCATTGGTTCTTCCACCTCGTCTGTAGTATTCACTTCGTCTACCATTGGTTCTTCCACCACATCTGTAGTCTTCACTTCATCTACCGTTTTTTTATCTGCACGATCCATACGCTTCCTCCTTATTTCGGAATGTATTTCCCTCTGAAAAAAAATTCCTCACCAAAACACATGATATGCTCTGATGAGGAGAGGGGTTTGAGGGGTATATCTAGTCGCTATCTTAACGACTGACTATAGTATATCAGCATTCCTTACAAATTGCAACTAAAATTGTAAGAAAATTGTAAAAAATTTCATTCAAACTTCAAGCAACGAAAATTGTCACTTCATCACATATTGCTTATTCTGTCTGCAATAAACAGATATTTTGCAGTTTTAAATAAACGTTCCGTGTTGCAATATCGTCTTATACCGAATATTCTGCTATTTACGCACTACCATATACTTTTCCAATAAAATATCAGGAACATAAGACATTTTTGCTTTGCGCAGCCCTTCTGCTCCGGCATCATCTTCTCGATTAATATAGCGGTACTGCTGGCATTCATGCTTTACAAACTGCTGGTTGATCATTGGATATGCTCCTTGGATCTCTGGAAATGCTTTTTCAAAATGGACCGCCAACGTATCTCCACCAAGCGATTCTCCCATCGTAAAGGCCACAACTTCTCTATCTGCCCAAAGCACACCTCCAACCATTCCCAATTTGTCATAATGCTGCAATGCCTGATTCACAACTTGAAATTCTTCTTCCATATCAGGATCCCATTTATCAGCACGCTTGCGCTTCCAAATTTGATTCATCTGCAGACAAGCCTGCCAATTATCCGGTCCCAACGACTCATATCGCCAGTCATGATTTTCCTCAAAACGGTGAATATGGCCACGCTTTCCATGCAGTTTTTTACCTGCTAACGTCGTCAAACGTTCTGTCTCATAAATATAATCGTAAATGTCCCGTTCCGGCGTAATGATAAATTCCCCCGGATGCCATTTTTCTAACAATTCAACCTCATCCCGCAACAAACCGTAAAACCGCAATGCATCCTGTCTTTTAGTCCATTCCAAAATACGTTCCAAAGCCTGTTTCTTATCTCCCGGTCCGGACGGAAAATCATAATACAGATCGGCGCCATCATAAAACCGCACACTGATGCAGCCATCAAATTCTGCCATTTCTGCCGGATATACACTTTGCCACAAATAATTATTAGCAAAACAATGTTCACAAGTTCTTCGTGGATCCTGTGCATACATGGTCATCATAAGCTCTCTATCTTCCAAATTAATTTTATGATATCGTATTCTTTCCTGCATAACTCATAACGGTTTCCCGTTGTTTCACCTCATTTTCTACTCTTATCTTACTCTTAATTCTCCTCATATTACCATGAAAAATTCAAAACATCAACAATACTTATGTTTTCTGTCTCCCTTGCCGATATAATATACAAAGTCCCAAAGAAAAACAAGCAGCTGCGAAGCAGACATTTGTTTTTCCGGGCTCATTAACGAACACACAGTCTGGCAGCAAAGAGCTGCGGACTCGGAAAGGAATGTAGGTATTATGGTCGCTACAACTTATTCGTATGACTTTTATTTGCGGGGGATATACTCTTCAAACCGTGGTGCACGCAAAGCAGAGCGTCGTTCATCCATGCAGAATAGTGAACTTACCAAGGCGGATTCCTCAGCTATGAAAAAGATCATTGAGCAATTGCGTCAGTTGGAGTGGAGTGAACCAACCGTAATGGAAGATAAAGATTCCAATTCAATGAATACGGTCAGCGATTCCACCAATTATAAATTTACAAAACTATTTGCAGATACTTATAATAATTTACTGGAAAGTGCAGGCAACTCGACTTCCGGCCAGGCAAAACGTCTTATCTCACGGATGAAGCACTTGACCAGAGAGCAAAAAGACGCTTTAGAAAGCGTTGGCATCTCGATCAGTTCCAACGGCAAACTCAGTGTTAAGAAAGGCACTGTAAATCAGGCCGCAACTTATAAGTTCAAGCAATTATTTGGCAGTGACAGTGATTACCTGACAGAAATGTCTTCCATTGCAAAAAAGATAAAAAGACATGCAAGTCAGATCGTGATCCCGCCTAAAAAAGCCAAAGCAAACACAAAACAGGATAGTACCAGTAACGCTGCCGATACTTCCTCTGTAGCGGCAATTGCAGAAATCGCGGGCAGTGTTCACACTGCAGATCTCGCCGGCATTACTACAGATACCGCAAATACTTCCGGCTCTGCATCCAATTCTCTCATTGGCAATACCGTGGATGTGATTCTTTAATCGCTGCATATTGGCATTACCGTGGATGTGATTCTTTCATTCCATGTGATACCACAAAAGGCACCGCATAAACTTCCGTTTATGCAGTGCCTTTTTATTGGTTAAAACCGTATTACAATCCGTTAAAAATTATACGTATTTAGCAGTGTTAAGCTTTACTCCAGGTCCCATTGTTGCGGACAAGGATACGCTTCTATAATACTGACCCTTAGCTGCTGCCGGTTTAGCCTTTGTGATAGCACCCATCAATGTCTCGACGTTCTCTACCAACTGCTCCTCAGAGAAGGAAACCTTTCCTACCGGTACATGTACGATATTAGCTTTATCCAAACGATACTCAATCTTACCAGCCTTGATATCCTGAACAGCCTTAGTCACGTCCATCGTTACAGTTCCAGCCTTAGGGTTTGGCATCAGACCCTTAGGTCCGAGTACACGACCCAAACGACCAACAACGCCCATCATGTCCGGTGTAGCTACAACTACATCAAACTCGAACCATCCATCGTTCTGGATCTTAGGGATCAACTCCTCGCCACCAGCGTAATCAGCGCCAGCTGCAAGAGCCTCATCTACCTTGTCACCCTTAGCAAATACCAGCACGCGAACAGTCTTACCTGTTCCGTGAGGAAGTACAACAGCACCACGGATCTGCTGATCTGCGTGACGTCCGTCTACACCTAATCTGATATGTGCTTCTACAGTCTCATCAAACTTTGCAACAGCTGTCTCTTTGATCAACTTTACAGCATCAGCAACTTCGTACTGTGCAGCTCTGTCAATCTTCTTAGCAGCCTCAACGTATTTCTTTCCTCTTTTCATATTATATAACCTCCTAGTGGTAGTAACGGCGGGTCCATGACACATCCCTTGTGTCGCCTCCCACATCGTTCAATCAACAACAATCTTTTTTATGCGATAATTCCGGCGTTCACTTAATTATTCCTCTACAGTAACACCCATGCTGCGAGCTGTTCCTGCGATCATGCTCATTGCTGCCTCAAGAGAAGCTGCGTTCAGATCCGGCATCTTTGTCTCTGCAATCTCCTGAATTTTTGCTTTAGAGATTGTAGCAACTTTATTCTTGTTTGGCTCACCTGATGCATGCTCAATACCACATGCCTTCTTGATCAGCACTGCTGCTGGAGGAGTCTTTGTGATAAAGCTGAAGCTCTTATCCTGATATACAGTGATAACTACAGGAATCAACATACCTTCCTGTCCAGCTGTTCTTGCATTAAACTCCTTTGTAAATGCTACAATGTTTACTCCGTGCTGACCAAGTGCAGGACCAACCGGTGGTGCTGGTGTTGCCTTTGCAGCAGGAATCTGTAATTTAATATATCCTTCGACTTTCTTAGCCATTGTCTCTTACCTCCTGTGAAAATACCGCTTACGCGGTTACTATCTAACATTGCGGATGCCACATCTATATGGCGTCCAGCTCGGAATGATATCTTCATCCCTTCAAAACGAAATCATTATAAAACCTCAACATCGTTAAAGCTGATTTCAACCGGTGTTTCACGTCCGAACATATCGATATTGATCGTAACCATACGGTTCTGATGATCGATCTGACGAACAATTCCGGTGGTGTCTTCCCAGACACCAGACTTAACAATCACAGAATCGCCAATGCTGAATGGTGCATTCGGTGCATCCACCTTCAATCCCATGCTTGCCATCTCTTCATCTGTTAATGGTACCGGCTTGGATCCCGGTCCTACGAACCCTGTCACACCACGTGTATTGCGTACCACGTACCATGTGTCATCGTTCATAATCATCTTGATCAAGACGTATGCAGGGAACATCTTCTGCTGAGTAATCTTCTCTTCGTCATCCTTTTCCTTTACTACATTGAGCATCGGAACGGAAACTTCCAAAATCTGATCCTGCAAACCACGATTTTCAATGGTCTTCTCGATATCCATTTTTACCTTGTTCTCATAGCCTGAATAGGTATGAGCCACATACCAACGCGCTTCTGCATCTGCCATAGTCAATCACCTTATCCTATCTGAAAAACCTTGTCAAGGCCTGTCTTGATCAGCAAATCAAGCAGGGCAATGATAATACCCAAAATAACCGTACTAACTACAACTGCTGTAGTCTCTTTTGTGATCGTTTCCTTATCCGGCCAGATAATTCTGCGAAACTCTGCTTTCAGTCCTTGCAGACGGCTCTTTTTCTTAGAAGCCGTGGCGGTCTTTGCGGTCTTTTTTGGTTCGTCCTGCATTACTTCTTCTTTATTCTCAGAATTTGCCATCGTTCAACCTCATTCCTTTCCATTCACGCGGGAAACGATTATTTCGTCTCTTTGTGTAATGTGTGTCTTCTACAGAATCTGCAATACTTCTTCGTTTCCATACGATCCGGATGATTTCTCTTCTCCTTCGTCGTATCGTAATTACGCTGTTTGCACTCTGTGCATTCCAAAGTAATCTTTACTCTCACGGCTTTCACCTCCATTAAATTATTGGCGCCCGAATTTTGGGCATAAAAAAAAGACTGTTACATCGCCCATCTACTATAGCACAGAACAGGTTGTCCGTCAAGAAAAATTCTACATAAATTCAGAAATTTAGGGAGGATACGGGATTTTTCTTTCTCGTATCCTCCTATTCTGTCTATATACACGCATGCTCCCCGACGCTTGTGCTTTTATACTGCCTCTTCAAACTGTGAGTTATACAGATTTGCATAAAAACCATTCGCCGCTAACAAGGTATCATGGTCACCCTGCTCAATAATATCGCCATCTTTCATCACTAAGATAAGATCTGCATTGCGAATTGTTGATAAACGATGCGCGATCACAAAACTTGTGCGCCCCTTCATCAGATTGTCCATCGCCTTTTGAATCTCGATCTCCGTACGCGTATCAACCGAAGAGGTTGCCTCATCCAAAATAAGGATCTTATTATCCGCCAAGATTGCACGTGCAATCGTGAGAAGCTGCTTTTGTCCTTGTGACACATTGCTTGCATCTTCGTTGAGCTCCATCTGATATCCGCCCGGCAGTGTCTGAATGAAGTGATGTGCCCGCGCCGCTTTTGCCGCTGCAATGACCTCTTCATCAGTAGCATCCAAACGGCCATAGCGAATATTTTCCATGATCGTACCCTTAAACAGCCATGTATCCTGCAGCACCATTCCGAACGCATCTCGCAGATCACGACGATTGAAATCGCGGATATCTCGGTCATTCAGCCGTATACTTCCCCGATCTACATCATAAAATCGCATTAGTAATTTCACCATCGTCGTCTTACCGGCTCCGGTCGGACCAACGATCGCAATCTTCTGTCCCGGTTCTACATGTGCACTAAAATCATGAATAATCGGCTGCTCCGGCTTGTACCCAAATCCTACGTGGTCAAAGGTAACCTCACCGGTTACTTTAGAAATATCTGCCGGCTGCTCTGCAAGCTGTATCTCCTCTTCTTCCTCCAAAAATTCAAATACACGTTCCGATGCCGCAGACATCGACTGCACCATGTTGATAACCTGTGCAATCTGCTGAATCGGCTGCGTAAAGTTCTTGACATATTGGATAAATGCCTGAATATCGCCAATGGTGATCACGTTTTTGATAGCAAGCAGTCCACCGGTCAATGCAACGCACGCATAGCCCAGATTGCCGACAAACATCATGATCGGCTGCATCATACCTGACAAAAACTGTGATTTCCATGCCGAATTATACAAAATACGGTTTGTGCGTTCAAATTCCTCTATTGTTTCTTTTTCGTGGTTAAATGCTTTGACAACCAAATGCCCACCATATACTTCTTCTACCTGACCATTAATATGTCCCAGATATTCCTGCTGTGCGTGGAAATATTTTTGAGATTTTCTGGTTACCAATGCGATCAATCCCATCGAGATCGGCAGTATGACCAGGGCGATCAATGTCATCAACGGTGAAATGCTCAACATCATGACCAGCACACCTATCAACGTTGCAACAGACGTAATGATCGTTGTAATACTTTGATTTAATCCCTGTCCAAGTGTATCCACATCATTTGTAATGCGCGACAGCACCTCGCCGTAAGTACGACTCTCAAAATACTTCATCGGCATGCGGTTAATCTTTTCGGAAATTTCCCGGCGCAGTCTGTAACAGACTTTCTGGGTGATCCCGGTCATGATCCATCCCTGCACAAAACTAAACAATGCACTTGCCAAATACAGTGCCAGCACGATGAGCAGGATCAATCCGATTTTATGAAAATCTATGCTTCCGGTGCCTTGGATCTTTTTCATCAGCCCTTCCGAAAGTGCTGTCGTTGCTTTACCAAGTATTTTAGGACCTGCCACATTAAATATAGTAGAAAACGCTGCAAAGAGCATCACTACAAAAATACCGATCTTATATTTTGCAATGTACTGCATCAACTTTTTGACGGATTTCTTCAGATCTTTTGGCTTTTCGCCCGGCTGCATACCGCGTCCCATCGGGCCTCTCCGCTGTGGTCTTTGTCTTAATTCTCGATTCTCACTCATGCATTGTCACCTCGCTTTCTTCCATTCCAAGTTCGCTGGCAGACAACTGAGATTCTGCAATCTGTCGATACACCTCACAGTGTTCCAGCAATTCTTCATGTGTTCCTTTCCCTACAATTCGTCCTTCATCCAATACCAAAATCTGCTCTGCGTGCAGAATCGTACTGATTCTCTGCGCTACAATAATTATGGTACTATCTGTTACATTCTCGCTAAGTGCCCCACGAAGCGCAGCATCCGTCTTGAGATCCAATGCCGAAAAACTATCATCAAAAATACAGATCTTCGGATTCTTAGCGATTGCTCTTGCAATTGCCAATCTCTGTTTTTGTCCGCCGGAAACATTCGAACCGCCCTGTGCAATCGCACTGTCATAGTGTTCTTCCTTGGCATCAATAAACTCTGTTGCCTGTGCTATATCCGCTGCACGTTCGATCTCTTCCTCGGTGGCATCACCTTTACCAAAGCGCAAATTGGATGCAATGGTTCCCGAAAATAGAATTCCTTTCTGAGGCACATATCCAATCTCCTCACGCAGATCCGACATCGCGATTCGACGAATATCTTTGCCATCTAACGTAATCTTTCCATCGGTAACGTCATACAAACGTGGGATCAGATTAACTAATGTCGATTTGCCACAACCGGTGCTTCCGATAATTGCGGTTGTTTTGCCCGGTTCTGCGACAAAATCTATGTCATGAAGTACATCCTCTGTTGCGCCCGGATAACGGAAACATACGTGTTCAAAAGCAATGCGTCCGTTATGCGTTGTAAGTGTTTCCGGCTCATCGATATCAACAATTGAAGATTCTGTCTGAATGACCTCATCAATACGCTCTGCTGCGACAGCGGCACGCGGCAGCATGATCGACATCATTGTCAGCATCAGGAATGACATCACGATCATCATCGCATACGTGATGAAAGCAGTCATTGCCCCTACCTGCATACTTCCCGCATCAATCTTTTTGGCACCAAACCAAACAATGCCAACCGTCAAAACGTTCATGATCATCATCATACCCGGCATCATAAACGTCATCACACGATTCGTAAACAACGTCGTTTTGGTGAGGTCTTTGTTAGCTGCATCGAAACGCTCTTCCTCTGTGTCCTCCCGACCAAATGCGCGAATAACGGAAAGTCCTGTAAGGATCTCTCGAGAGACCAGATTGATTCGATCCACTAATTTTTGCATCAACTTAAATTTTGGCATGGCCGACGACATGAGTAACAGCACATAGCCGATGATAACGATGATCGCAAGAACAATGATCCATCCCATTCCGGCACCTGTCTGTACCACTTTCAGAACACCGCCAATGCCTAGTATCGGCGCATACGCAACCATCCTAAGAAGCATTACCGATACCATTTGAATCTGTTGAATATCATTCGTACTTCTCGTAATAAGGGAAGCCGTTGAGAAACGATCCATTTCTGCATTGGAAAATCCAACGACTTTTTTGAACACATTTTCTCGCAGCGTCATACCAATTCCGGCAGCTACTTTGGAGGCAAAGAAACCAACTAGTACGGTAACAACTCCCATCAGCAATGCCATTCCAACCATTTTCAGGCCGGCATATACTAAGTATGTTTTTTGTATTTTATCCACATCGACGCCTGCCGCTTTGTCACAGGCAATCGCATAGGCAATGCCTGTTGTCTTGACCAACGAACTGCCCATTGTGTCGATCGTGTTTTTCATGCTGTCTCTCGTAGAAAACAGCGTCTTTTCGTCGAGCATTCCGTTTTTTTGCATAGCGATAAATACCGGACGCACATCGACACATTGTACCATTTTGGAATTTCCATCAGAGTCTTCTTTCTTTTGGCGGAAACGATGCAGTTTCACACCCATAAATTTCTCGATCTGATCTACGCTAAGTCCGGACTGATTCTTTGATGATCGTCCTACTTTTGCACTATTGCCATTCTGGCTGCCGACATCTTTGCCGCCTTGACTCGCTGCGTCATTCTGGCTGCCGTTATTTTTGCTTCCGGATGCCATCTGGCTCGCCACCATTTTTTCGAAGGTTTTCTCCTCCATGGCACTCATTTGATAATTCATGATCAACGGCAGCGCAAGCTGTTCGTCTAACTCCTCTAATCTGTCCTGCGACAAATTTTTCAACACCTTTGTGTCGCCTTTCTTCACATAAATATCATTCCAAATGCGCTTTTCCTGATCCGTCATGATAAACTGCGCAGTCTGAAATTCCTCTTCCTGAATCTTCCCCGGCATCACATGCTCGACGCCATGATTTTGGATTCCCACATCGATAATATCCGACGTGTACGATGGAAGAGATAGGTCGCACCATGCCTGCACAACTAACAGACCAATGATTGCGATCACGATCTTCCAATACGGAATCATGTTTTTAAATATTTTACTCATCGTCGTTTTCCTTTCTGTTCTTCCATTTTCTACAGGAAATTTCTTCCTGTGCTGCAATATAAACATCATTCAGATAGCAAAGAAGACGTTCTCCTTCTTCTTGGTCAACCCGTTTGCCAACAGCATCCGAAAAATCCTTCATGATCTTTTCCGCCTGCTGCATTATCGCAATGCCCTCCTCTGTCATGACAACATAGGTATTGCGACGATCCTCCGGATTCACAACACGTTCCACATATCCTTTCTGCTCCAGTCCCCGCAGCGTCCGCGATATCGCCGAGGGCTTCACGCACGCTCTCTTGATCAATTCCGACACGGAAATCCGACGATCATCTTCTGCTTTCATTGCAATCAGCATCGTAAGATACTCCATTCGGCTGATTCCAGGCAGCATATCACTAATATTCAGCTTACGAAACTGATTCATAATGCGGAACATTTTCTCATGATACTTTGTCATATGCTCCAGTCTCCTCCAATTCATTAACATTGTTAATTATTATGCGCGTTAAATAATAACACCCCATTCTTTCACTGTCAACCAAATGTTCTTCAACTTTAGAAAGATTTTAGAAACCAAACTTCCCATACCGCCTTATCTCAGACAATCCTCTGGGCATGTATTCATCAGAGACTTAACAAAATAAGAAATCACGCGAAAACTCCGCGCTCTGCAGCAATTGCTATAGTTTTTTTGATGACAGGATAATTTACTTTGTTGGCTGCAAAATAGCTATTAGTTTTGTGACATAATAAGTAATATGTGGTTTGATAATAACCTCCGGTATGGGAAGTTAGAGTTAGAAACAAAAAGGACTTCGCAAAATTGCGAAGTCCTTGTAAGTGCTATTGAGCAACACCATCCAGATCTCCTGTTTCGGAAGATTGAATTGTTACTATTACTTTATGCGGCAGACAAATAATCGTTTCTCCATTGCTCCGGATCCCTTTATGATGTACACAGATCTTGTCCGGACAATCTGCCTTTTTCATGAAAACTTTCCCATCTTTTATCTGCACTGTATTCGTGTGGCCCCCATCCGACGGCACATCCACCGTCGCATCTTCCTTCAGCGAAAGTGTCTTATATACATTACCATCAACGGTAATCTCCACAATCGCTGCTCTTCCTGTCGATGCAAAATAGAGCCGATACACGCCAAAACTCACCAACGCAAGCATTAGCGCAATACCTACTATCATATAATCTGCTTTCTTCACACTACTTCTCCATGAGCTCGCCATACTAGCAATAATAGTTAAACAGCATACCGCTGTAGAGGGATGTTGTATAGGCATATCCCACTGCCGGCTTGCTCGTATTAGGATAGCTCACTAATGTTTTGTCAACATATTCCATAGGATCCAGCTTAACATAATTCATCTTTGCAAGCATTCTGCTGCTCAATCGGGATCCTGCTCCAAACAATTCTTGAAAGGAACCGTCCATAGCCGACTGTTCTGCCAAATAATCATCCATTTCCAAATATCCCTGATCATTAAAGGTCAGACCACAGGATTCCAAGTCTGACTGGAACGGCATCAACACACTTTGCATTTCACGCACAAGTTTCGGTGTATGTCCGCTCTTCTCTGCATAATTCCAAGAGCTGTCAATCATCTGGTTATAATGATCCAAAACGTTTCTCACACCATTGATAATCTTATCACTATCCGGTGTGTATGTGATCTGTGCCGGTTGTTCCGAAATGCGTTTCATCTGTATCTGTAAACTTCCCGCAAGCTTAAATTGATTGGACATGGAATGTTTCTCCACACCATTGATCTCAAATGATGCATTTTCCGGATTCTGAACAATCCGATTTAACCCATAGTATGAAGTAATTCCCTCGGAATGCTGTCCGTCAGGTCGATCTTCAAACGATAATATCGGCTTCCCATCCGGGCTTCCTGTCATATCCGTTGAAATCCTCATTGCGATCTTACCGGCTTCTCTCGAAACCGGCTGTGCCTGAATGCCTATTCTCGCTTTCGTAATGAAATCCGCCAGTCCACCGATCACCTCTCCGTGTCTGGCATCTTTCTTAATATTATATTGAAAATCATAGGAATCATCATTCACTCGGATCCGAAAGCGGTACAATCCCTCTTCCAGGCTCCTGCTGGAATCATAAAACTCTTTGCTCACATTGACCTGCTGCTTCGCTAAACCGTGCACTTCCATCGAAAACGGTGACGGCAGCTTCTCATAATCTTCCGTATCAATATTCACCGATACATCCCCAGCCTGCGAAGAGACTGCCTTCCGTCCACCAAAGACTGAACTGTCATCTTCTGTCATCAAATCCTCAAATGCATCATGCAAAGCAATGGAGGACTCTTTCACATTCAAGGCATATGCCTGTTTGTCATCAGAAAGTTTTACGAGATAGATTGGTGAGGACTTTGTACGTTTCGCAATGTCGCGCACAATGGAACGAAGTTCTGATGTCTTATGCGCACCATACTTCGAAGCTGCCGGTTTCGTGTTATATCCGGTCATGAGATAATTATATACATTTAAATCCATCGCCATACCGCATCTCTCCTTTCCCTGGAATCTTACAATGAGACATCCTTGCCTCTGCATCGGCCAAACATCTTACTCCGCAGTACTCCTGAGAGTCTGCCACTATTTATTTTATTATACGTAGCAACCCAAAGGACTGTCAATTGGTAAACCTGCACAAATAAATACTACAATTGGATCCGCTTAATTTTCATATGCAATCTTTTCCTGATGCTGCATCGGATAACGAATCAGTTGATCCCGTTCTAACATATCCGGTCTCATACGAACTGCTGTAATCTGACGATTTTCATATGTTGTGTAATAAAAGATTCCCTGAGATGCATTACAGCAGGACGTATAGATGGTATACTCATATTCACCATCCCTCACCTCACAGCATCCTTTTTGCTGCGAAATTGTTTCCATTATGTGAAAATATTGACCCACCTGTGATTCCTCTGTCTCACCACTGATCGCATTTAACTTTGTAAATGCCGCTCTGACAAAACGGGATGTCGACGATAGATCTCCCGGCAGACCGAGTGCTCCCATTCCTCGGCTGTAGGTGCCAAGAACGCCGGGTGCCAAATGATTTTCAGGCTGTTTTGGTGATAATTGCATATAATTGTTCAGCAAAAACATCTGCTTGTCAAAAGGCGGATTGTTGGTAAGTACCCCAACCGGGTTGTCATAAATACGCAGACCTTCTTCCACCATCTCCACGGTGATCGACTGCTTTTCATCCGCAATAAGCCAATGCAGGGAAGATGCGGGATATTTGCCGGCAAATGTCTCCCCGATCAGATTAAGACCGATCAGATAGTCTCTCACCTGTTCCACACTCTCACAAGCCCCCAATACCCACGGAATAAACTCATATGTCGCCACATTTTTGGCATTTTCCTCATATTCTCCATAGCAGGCATTCCCAACAAAATTCAATCCTGCCATTCCCAGACCTTTTTCATTTACTGCTTCATAATATAATGGATATTCCTCCGCGACGTGTGCCATTCCTATCATGGCATAATGCGTTGTGCATTCTCCCATATGTGCATACGAAAACTGATAATGCCGCGGCGTGATAACCACTTCTTCACCATATGAACTCTCATAATCTAATGTTCTTCCAAAATAGAAATCCTTTGCTTTATACGATATTGCAGTACACATACAATCACTCCTCTCTATGACATATAATTTACTGAAACTTCCCACACCTCATTATCTCACGCAACCACATATTGCTTATTATGTCAAAGCATGCTAAGTGTTTTGCAGCCACAATATAGCGGCTTCTGCCGACAGAGAACTATAGTAATTGCCTTGCCGCTTTATCGTTGTATAATGATACTTCTTCTGCGCAAAAGTTTTAATTATATAATACGTGGGATTGGCACATTTTGCAAGATTATTCATACAGTAAGGTAAGACACATGAAACCATCTTTTTACAATTATCGATTATGCCGCTGCAACAAGCGGCAGAACGGAGGTTACTATGGCACGTTTTACAAATCAGGCACAGCTTCGCTACGGTAATGCTGTGACCAATTCCAACGTTGCAGTTGGTGAAATTTTGGAAGTTTTATCTGCTACCAAGACCGCTGTAAAAACCACTTACGGACAAAATGACACTGTCACCTATATTATCAGCATTGTCAATTCCGGTGCAACAGCATTCAACGGACTTACTTTAACGGATGATCTTGGTGCTTACACATTTGGTACCGGTACAGTTACACCTCTTACCTATATTCCGGGAACCATAAATTATTATATCAATGGAACGCTTCAGACTGCTCCTACAGTTGAAGCCGGACCGCCACTGACCGTATCCGGTATTAGCGTTCCTGCAAACGGCAATGCAACGATTATTTACGAAACAGCCGTAAATGAATTTGCGCCGTTTGCAACCGGTTCTGATGTTGTAAACACCGCAAGAATTACCGGTGGCGGCATTACACCGATCACGATTTCCGAAACGATTGCTGCAGAAAGCACGCCTATCCTTAACATTACCAAATCTGTCAGCCCGGTCCCTGTTACCGAAAACGGCATTTTAACTTACACTTTCCTGATCCAGAATATGGGAAGTGCACCTGCTACCGTCACAACAGGTGCCACGATCACGGATACGTTCAATCCGATCTTATCCGGTCTGACCGTAACCTTCAACGGAACCGCATGGACTGCGCCGACTAATTACACGTACAACGAAACAACCGGTTTGTTTGCCACTGCCGCTGGTCAGATCACGGTGCCTGCTGCCACCTTTACGCAGGATCCGGAAACGGGGGCTTGGATTACAACACCCGGTGTTAGCACATTAGTTGTCACAGGCACGATCTAGCGATAGCCTTCAAGCTTTTGATGTGCTTCCGGCAAGATCTAACAATGGCATTCAAACCCTTGATGTGCTTCCTTCTTTCGAACACTACTTTCACTAAAAAGAGCAAAACCAGCGTTTTGCTTTTATCACGCTACACAACACCCTAATCCTATCAATTAAAAAAGGGGCTGCGCACTAATTGCTTAGTGCGACAGCCCCTTTGTCTTATCCTATATTACCGTTTGCAATACTTACGTATTGCGATCATTGCCGGCAAACTATTATTTTGCACGGCCACAGCAATATTTGTATTTCTTCCCGGATCCGCATGGACATGGCTCATTACGCCCAACCTTGCGCTCCTTAACAATTGTACCGGACTTTTTCTGCTCACGATAAAGCTCCTTGCGTCGCTCCGGTGTCAACAGCTCATCCCACTCCGGCAGTTCATATAACCAATCAGCACCCGCTTCTACCATATGATAATATAAGCTTTCCAAATCAATCGGCAATTTTACAACCGTGTCAGCTTCCATTTCCTCGATTGGGTTCGGTTCTTTCAAGCTTTCATTGATTCCATCTAAGAAACCTACCATATAATTCAATTCCATGCCGTATTTATCTGCTAATTCCTGAACAGTACCGGATACCACTTCCTCCGGAGCCACAAGTAACTGCTGATAAATGGCTTTTTCCTGCTCGAAATACTTATCCCAAATTGCTTTTCCCTCTTTGGAGTTCAATTCTACGCCATATGCGTACTCTCTCCATTCCTGTAATAATCCCATAATTTCCTCCGATTTCTACTGCTGCCTGCTCTGGTTTCCACCGAAAAGACAGCGAATTTTCTTCTTGTGCGATTACTCGTCCACGCAGCTACACGCCTGACAACGTTTCATCCCTGTAGCATTATACCTGTTTTCTCGGCAGAAGTCCACACTTTTTGATATTCCACTGCATAGACTGCATAGATACTTGCTAACCATGACATCGCGCTCATTGACGAACAAATCCTAAAACAGCTCTCTACTTCTGTTCCGGCCGTATCCAAGTCCCGCTCGCTTTCTTATGTTTCCACGAGTCTTTGGATGCCTGATATCCTGTCACCGTCATTACCTGATAATCACTCTCCGTCTTCAGCGAGCGATAAATCTTTTTGAGTGCAACCCACTGGCGATTATGCTTAGGATCACCGGAATCTCCCAAAAATACTGCATCTTTCTGTTTGTCATATAAAAAGACGGTAACATAATGCCCCGGTGTATTTTTCCAATAGCAAGTTGAGTTACTGCTGCTGACAAGTACAATCGCCGAGTCATTGGACGCGATCATCTTTTGAAATTGGCGATACGATGTCGGTTTGCGTCGCAGGGATACCTCAAAACCAAGACTCTGCATAGCACTTTCCATATACTCCCAGGCAACTGCACCGCCACCACCGTAAATCGTATTCCTCTTGGTATACTTATAAATATCTACCGGAGAAGCCTCATAGGTTGTCTGCGTTGAATAGATATTGGCCATACAACAAAATCCACAGCCGAACGCACCAAATTTGCCACCGTCATAATACGTCTCTGCCCATTTCCCGGACCAAGTCAAACGTTTACCCCAAGACTTCGGCCCCTGCAAAAACGTATACACTGCATCCTCCGGTTTTACCACGTTGTTCTGTCCTGCTGTTTGGATAGATTTTCCTGCTGTTTGCGGCATATCTCCCGTGCTGTTTTTGTCCCCGACATTTTTAACAGTCCCGGTCTGCTTCCCGCCACTTGCCGTTATTTTCTGTGCGGACTTTCCCTTATCTGTCTGAGAAGCTGTCACACGCAGAGCAAGTCCCACGACCACAACTACCGCCAGCAATACAACGAAGACACTTTCTTTCCAATAGTTCATACGTCCGCATTTTAGTACATCCCACTTGTTTCTTAATAACCTCATCTTTCACCTTCCTACCGTTATCTGCTTCTGGATTTTTCACTTTCTAACTGTCACTTACCGTGCAAAGCTCCTGCTTTATCACCGTCTACTCGTTACTCGGCTTTTCACTTTCTAACTGTCACTTACCGTGCAAAGCTCTTACCTTATCACCGTCTACTCGCTACTCGGCTTTTCACTTTCCAACTGTGACTTACCGTGCAAAGCTCCTGCCTTATCACCGTCTACTCGTCACTCAAATATCTCGTCTTTCACCTTCCATACAGATACATCATCTTTTTGCCAGACTACATCTGCCACTTCATACAATCCATTCACGTCAACATTATACGTGCCATACTCTTGATTGCTCAAATAAATATAATTGACATCATACTTACGGAACAACTCCTTAGCACTCGCCGGACTCGTATACATCGTTTCGACGTCCTGTTCATTTTGCTGATAGTTCAAACCATGATAATACAAAAACGAAGAGGAACCACACACGATACTGCGTCCTGTCAACGCCGGGACCGGACTGTTATGAGCCGTTGATGTCAAGATCACATCCCACGGCGTAGTTTCGTCCTCAATATATCGACACGCTTTTACCGCTGATGCGGTATATAATTCATAATCAGATACCCATTCCCGGCCCATCGTCAAAAAGCCGGATATTGCACTAACAAATAACAGGCAGGCACCCAAAAGCACTACACCAGTCTTTCCGATAGCACTGCGCCAATACACTGCGCCATACCGTTCATAAAGCTGAACTAACGCATCTGCCGCCAATCCGCATATAAAGACCGCTCCAACAAACAGCAATTTATTGTTATCATAGTCATTCGGCTGAAAAGCCGCAAGCTCAGCCACAAACCAAATCAGCAAATATGGTGCACCTATTTTTAAATTTCTCGCACTGACCACAAAGGAGGACAGCAAAAGCAGCACAAATGGCAATCCAAGATTTTTAAGATAAAATACGATATACTGATCACCATTATTGGACCAATTGAAATGACTGCGCACAAAATTATCGCCGGAGGCCTGTGAAAATGTCCACATAAATAACTGTGGAAGTGCAAATATCAATACTAAGATCAAAAAAATGCCCCACGTAAATGCCAAACGTTTCCACAATCTATTTTGCAGATAACGCACCAACTTGTATCCCAAAAACAGGACAAACAGTGCAACCCCAATGAGCATTATCGCTAATCCATGTTTGTCTACAAACTCATTCGAACGGTTGATCATCTGCATCACGCTAAAGAACGCCAGTCCAATATAAAGAGCATATCGAATCCAGCTGTCTGATACCGTTGCCGCTGCATCAGCACTTGAGCTTCCCATGCGATTTCTGGTTGACGCTGACACGTTTGCACTTCTACGTCCAGAAGACGTCGCTTTGCCATTTCTATGGGCAAAAGATATCGCTTTGCCATTTCTTCGGCTGGAAGATGTCGCTTTGCTATTTCTACGTCCAGAAGATGTCGCTTTGCCATTTCTTCGGCCAGATCCCCTGCTCGCTGACGCTTTTCGCCCAAGTGCAATTCTTTCTGATTCAAAAAGACTATTTTCTGTCAAATCCAACAGCAGCCATACCGCACATATCATCCCCAGCGCCAAAAACGAATGTGTATGGATCATTGGAAGCGCACCAGCCGCCACGCCCGCCATAACAAACAATTTCTTTTTGCGCTCCGCTATCGCCCGGAACAAAAACGCCAACAGTGGAAACAATATAGACCAGCCAAATAATGTCGCACGCTGCGGGATCAGCATGTCAACCATAACCTGTACCCAGCGCAGATTTTTATCCAAATAATTCGTTGGTGTCATATAAAATTCCGTAAAGATTTTATGTATCTTTTCTACATTGTCAAAATACACAAAGCCTAGTCCCCCATTCCAAAAGAATAGTATCCAAGCGATCAACGCTGTCGCTGATCTGCCAAGCCAATATTTGATCAAGCAGTAAAATCCCATAAACACCTGCAAAATTGCTCCGAGCATCGGCAAAACGTACGCCAGCCGTAGACTTGCGCCCATCAGATACAAACTGGAACTAACACTGTCGCACAGAAACGGATAGGATAATTTATGCCCCGGCAGCAAAGAATACTCCGGCGGAAACGTCTGCTGATTTGCAATACTGGTAATAAAGCTAAAATGCATATTCATGTCGCCGTAGGTCGACTGCCCCGTGTGCATACTGCCATCAACATTTCCAACAATCGTATGTGTATACAGGCAATAACAAAAAAAGACAAATGTAACTGCCATCAAGATCCAAACCGGATTTTCCTGGAACAAACGTTTCCATTCGTTCAGCTTCCGATATGGATGCTGCTGCAGTGAAGATTCTGAACAATGGCATCTCCAACCAACCAGCACACATAGAACTGCCTGTAATAGCAGAGCCAATACATGTGCTGTCATCGAAAAATCAAACACAAAGGCAAAAAGCAAAGGAAACCATTGTAATGCTAAGACACCGGCGACACTTCCCACCAGATACTGCATCACGATACTATATCGTTCTTTGCACAAAAGTCTTCTGCCAATATACATTCCACTGCCCAGAAACAACGCATAATAACCTACCGCTAAAACTGCCCCTGTCACTCCATTTCCATCAAACATACTTTATACTCATCCTCACTTTAATCACTATTCATCACTCTGCGCCAAGACAGCCAAAAAGCAAGGCAATCCCGTTATCTCCATGCACAGAGAGAAACTCCGTTTCATATAAACATCAGAATACCGTAGTTTCATTTCTTTGTCAAACAGCTTGCCAGACCGGCTCTTTCCATTCTTAGGTACACAACTTGCCAGACCGGTTCTTTCCATTCTTAAGCACACAGCTTACCAGACCGGCTCTTTCCATTCTTTGGCAAAATAAAAACCCCTTAAGCGAGACCGGGATATTTGCCCTGTCCGCTTAAGGGGAAACACTTTAATATGCTCTTTTGTTATTACAGAGTAATGTCAACACTTGTTGTACCTGCTGCTGCCTCAACAGTCTTGCCTGCTACAGTAATCTTAAAGCTCTTGTCTGTTGCAGTGTAAGAAACAGTAACCTTATCACCATATCTTGTTGCTGCGATATCAGTAAGCTTGTTGGATTCCTGATCGTAAATAGTTGCTGTTGCAGTCTTACCATCTTCTAATCCATATACTACTGCCTCTGCATCCTGCAGATAATCATACAATACATTCATTGCGCCCTCTGCATCAAAGTTACCATAAGTAACAATGCTGTTTGGACGAGCAAGAATTGGTGTCTGAAAGTAATCACATTTTCTTGTGTAATACTTACCACCTTCATATGTCTCTCCACTCTGGATGTCTGTCCATGTTCCGCAATCCGGTACATAGAACTCTGCAACGCCTTCTTCGTTCATAACCGGAACGATGCACAAGTTGTCGCCGAGCATGTACTGCTGATCCAGATACTTACAAGCAGTATCGTCAGAGAATGCAATGATCATAGAACGCATCATTGGTACACCAACCTGATGAGTCTTGTTAGCCTGTGCCCAAAGGTAAGGCATCATCTTACCCTTTAATACAGTGTAGTGACGAAGTACATCACATGCCTCTGTATCGCCATCCTTATCATAAGCCCAAGGCACACGGTAAGAAGTAGATCCATGCAGACGGCTGTGTGTAGACAACAGACCGAATGCACACCATCTCTTATATACATCAGCAGGAGCTGTAGCCTCGAATCCGCCCATATCATGGGAGAAGAAACCGAAACCAGATGAGCAGAGAGAAAGTCCACCACGAAGTGTCTCTGACATTGCAGAATACTCTGCGTAGCAGTCACCACCCCAGTGTACCGGGAACTTCTGTCCACCAACAGTCGCACTACGAGCAAAGAGACAAGCCTTGTCCTTACCATAATACTCCTCTAATGCTTCAAATACACACTTGTTATAAAGGTATGTGTAGTAGTTGTGCATCTTGATCGGATCAGATCCATCGTAATATTTTACCTTAGTAGGGATTCTCTCACCAAAGTCTGTCTTGATGTTATTAACACCCATGTCAAACAGCTTCTTCAAAAGACCCTTGAACCAAGCACAAGCCTCTGGGTTTGTGAAATCGACAATTGCCATACCAGGCTGCCACATATCACACTGGAATACGCTTCCGTCCAGATTCTTGATGAAATAGCCTTTTTCTTTACCAATATCAAACAACTTGGACTGCTGTGCAATGTATGAGTTGATCCATACACAGATCTCTAAGCCCTTGTCGTGTAGTCTCTTTAACATTCCCTCAGGATCCGGGAACATCTCATCATCCCACTCAAAGTTACACCACTCGTAACCCTTCATCCAGAAACAGTCAAAGTGGAATACCTGCAATGGGATCTTGCGCTCTGCCATACCATCGATAAAGCTGTTTACTGTCTTCTCATCATAGCTTGTTGTGAAAGAAGTAGACAACCACAGACCGAAGGAATATGCCGGTGGCAATGCAGGCTTACCTGTCAATGTTGTGTAGTTCTCTAATACATGCTCTAAGTTCTCACCACCGATAATGAAGTACTCTAACTCTTCACCCGGTACCGTAAATGTTACCTTGGAAACTGTATCGCTCATTACCTCGAAAGATACTTTGTCAGAGCTGTTGACCAATACACCATAGCTCTTAGATGAGATATAGAAAGGTACTGTCTTGTAACTCTGATCAGAACATGTACCACCATCACAGTTCCATGTCTCTACTGTCTGACCATTCTTTACGAATGGAGTGAATTTCTCACCGAAACCATAAATGCACTCACCGATGTCTGTCTTTAACTGCTCACGCAAATATGTTGTGTGAGGATCCTGTGGGTAGTTGAAGAACTGATCGTCCTCCTGTGTGTTCATGCGCGCATTTGCTGTATACTGGCTCTCGTTGATGATGGATGTAGATCTCCATGCACCGCCTGTCAAAAGCTTATCTTTGTAGTAATACTGTACTTCCCAATCATCTGCGATCTTGATCTCTACACGAGTATCGCCAGACTTCAATGTTACCTTGTCCTCTGTGCGAGTGATCTCAGGAGTATATCCTGTATCCTCGTTCAACTCATAACGAGGAATGTTGTCCAATCCTCCTCTGTAATGATCAATGTGTACCTTGATGATATTCTCTGATGTAGAAGAATATGTAATCTCAAGGTTTGGTCCGCCCAATGTCATACCACGATTCAAAACCGTATATGGTGTAGCTAATACTTTGATGGAATTCTCTGTTGTCTCCACCTTGTAAGCTTGAGAAGCGTAGTTCACATTGTAACCCTGTTTGCTTAACCAAAATCCGTCTGCTACTTTCATGTTTCGTCTCCTTTCAAAATACCTTTTCTCTAATTTTGATGATTTTATCCTCACCTGTCAGATCAGTAAGATGAGATCATCTGCTTGCGCATATCTTGCGACTTGATAGTTCTATTATACTTGCATGTATTTGTTTCGTCTATAATTATTAGGGCAATTTATAACATTATTTTGATATTTCATGCTAATTTCGGTGAGAAGTTCGCTCATGACATAAAAAAGAGCAAAGCCAGTGCTTTGCTATGCAAGAATTACTAAAGCAATTCTTGGTGATGTCACGCTGCATAACAGCATTTTCCTACTCCATAAAAAGACCGTGATCCGATCTATGATCGAATCACGGTCTCCCTTAAAACCAATGTTTTGTGTTCAAGAATTTGTTTGACTCAATTCCTTCTAATTTTCTATCGAAAATTATTTGAATTTCTTGTATCCACTCTTTTTAAGTTTCTTAATCTGAGCTTTCTTTGCCTTCTTAGACTTAGATGCAGCAGTAACTTTGATTGTCTTCTTGCATCCCTTGAATGCGCCCTTCTTTACAGAAACTTTAGCTTTCAATGTAAGTTTAGAAAGCTTCTTGCAGTTCTTGAACGCACCTGCCGGGATAGACTTGATCGTCTTACCAAGAGTAACTTTCTTAGCCTTAGCACCCTTGAATGCATTCTTGCCAAGCTTGTTGATCTTGTAAGTAGCCTTAACCTTGCTTACAGTCTTAGATACACTAGTACCTACGCTAAGTTTAGAAGCTTTCTTACCCTTCTTGGACAAGCCAACTACTGTTACAACACCCTTTGTCTTCTTAGAGCTTGTAGCTGTTGCAACCTTTGTTACCTGATATTTGAAGTTACCAGACTCGAACTTAGCACCCTTCTTGTAGCCAATTGTCTTAGCTGCTTCGAAGTTAGCGCCCTTGAGCTGGAATGAAATCTCTACGCTGCTTGTAGGAAGAGTTGTTAAAGTACTCAGTGCAGAACTTGCATCTTTTCCCTTAGGATAAGCTACATTCTTGATTCCATCATCCTCAGAATATCCATCAGCTACCATGAACTGATAATACTCATCAGCGTCCGGCTTATTAGGAAGTGAGAAACCACTCTTAACAACCTTACCATCAATCTTTAATGTAGCATTAACAGCAGTTACACCCTTCTGTGTCAAAGGAATCTGAGTTGTAACATAGAGCATGTTGAAGCCCTTAGCTGTCTTAGCATCTTTCTCAGCGCCCTTGATCGTCTTAAAGTTCACACCGGAGATAGATACTGTATAGTTCGTTCCATTTGCTTTCATTGTAGCATTAGCAATCTTAGCAGGATAAGCTTTGTACTTATCACCTGTGCTAAGTGATACCTGAGAATTATACTTAATATCCTTGCTCTTCAAACCAAGTGTGCTGTCATTCCAAGCGTTACGGAAGATGTAGTTATCCGTCTGGAATCCAAGGTATGCATCATATGTCTTCAATGCCGGTGCCTGTGTAGGAGCAGCGGTTGGCTTTGGAGTAGGTGTTACTACAGGTGCCTCAGCAGATACTTCAAATGTAACTGCGAATGTATCACCTGCGACAACCTCAACCGGATCGCCTGCGTTTGTCCATGTACCATTAGCATTTGTCATAAATGGGTTTGCTTTCTGGAACTCGTCTGCCTTACTTGCGGATGTGCTGCAGTAGTTATTAACAATACCAGCACGAAGCTTTCCTGTTACTTTATTACCATCGTTATAAACGCTTGCCTTAGACCAATCAAGTGTCTGCTTAACTTTACCGTCAGCGCCAGTGATTGTGATCGTCTTAGGCTTTACAGAAAATGTGCTAGGTACAACATAATTCTTCTTGCCGGATACATCCTTTGCACCCAAAGTACCAAACTCAATTCCAAGATATTTTGCCTCTGTCAAAAGGTCATCTGCGTCATCCTCTGCTACTGCAGATACTGTATATGTGCCTGTCGTAGAGATGGCTCCTGAAGATGCTACAAAACCACCATTAACCTCTTCTGTCTCGCCTGTTGCAAGCTTGTAAGTATCATCAACCTGCTTAAGAGCACCTGTGCTGTCCTTTACAACTCTGTCTGTTGTGTTGAAAATCTTACTGTTATTCTGCACAAGATATGCAGTAAATTCTGGTGCGATCTTAGTTGCATCTGCAGCTTTAGACTTCTCACCAGTCACACCAGCACCTAAAGAAACAACCATAGCTGCTGTGAGAATCATAGAGAGTAAACTCTTTGACTGTTTTCTCATGAATATTTTCCTCCTTTTCATTTTGCAATGTTTTGGTCAAACATTGACACGTTCTTGAACATTCTGGTCAGGATATCATACTTAAATGCTGATGTCCCCCAAATCATGTACTATTATACAAAATTTTCTTTAAAAATTCCAGCCCTTTTTCCTTTGAAAAAAAGGCTTATTTTACCTACAAAAATAGAGAATCCTCTTGATGCAGAGGCTTCTGCAATTCAAAACCACTTTATGAAAGGCAATATCAGCGCTTTACTTTGCAAGAATTGCTAAAGCAATTCTTGATAGCATTACTCCACACAACAGCAATTTTCGATAAAATATTTCCGATAATTAAAAAACAGCCGCACCTTTCGGCACGACTGTTTTCCGGTTTTCACCATATTTTAAATGACTCAATAATTATCAAAATTTAATGCTAATTTCTTTAATTATTTGAATTTCTTGTAACCGCTCTTCTTTAACTTCTTAACATTAGCCTTAGTTACTTTCTTAGAAGCGCCCTTAACCTTGATTGTCTTCTTGCATCCCTTGAATGCTTTCTTAGCAACCTTTGTTAATTTAGCTTTTACCTTCAAAGTAGATAACTTCTTGCAGTTAGCAAATGCTCCTGCAGGAATGGACTTAATGTTCTTGCCAAGAGAGATTGTCTTAGCATTAGCGCCCTTGAATGCGTTCTTGCCAATACTTGTTACTTTGTAGCTGTAGCCATTGATCTTAGCTGTAGCTGGTGCAGAGAGGCTGGATGCCTTCTTACCTGCCTTAGAAAGACCAACGATTGATAATGTACCAGCTTTCTTAGCTGTAGCAGCCTTTGTTACCTTGTAAACAACCTTGCCGCTCTCAACCTTCTTTCCCTTCTTAGGAGCCTGTGGCGCCTTAGTAGGTTTGTCTTTCAGTGGCGCAGATGTTACATTTGGCTTCTCGCTTGGTTTAACAGTTGGTTTAACAGTTGGCTTTTCACTCGGTGTAGGAAGAACACCCTCAGACGCATCAATATCGTCCTTTGTAATAGTATCGTTCTTTACATTCTCACCTGTCTCAGGATCTTTATAAGTACCTTCCTTAAGGTCATTCAATGCAGCCTTAAGTCCTGTAACCTTAAATGTAATCTCAATGCTGTTCTCTGGAATTGCTAACTCTTCAGCATCTGTCTTGTCAAACAAAGGTCCCTTATCATCAGCATTCCACTTGTTGATCAGTGGATAGTAGTAATACAACTCATCTGCTTTCTGAACAAGGCTCAGATCTTTAGCAACTTCAGCACCATCAACCTTCATAGATGTAACAGATAACTTAACATCTGCATATGCACCATCTGGGTTTTCTTCTGTCTTAGCAGAAAGATCTGTTGCGATAGACAACAAGTTGTACTTCGTAGCTGCTGTTAAATCGATACCGCTAATAGCTACTGTATACTCACCATCTCTTGTAAGTAATACGTCAGTAGCCTTAAAGTTTGCAGCGTCACCGCTTGCTTTGATGTAATCGTAAGTATCCTGTTTTCCAAGATCATTTGGCTTGTAACCATTACGATAATCCCAAGTTCCATCCATCTGATATGCGATGTAAGCATGGATACCCTTTGTAGCCCAAAGAGCCTCGTCATAAGCCTTAGGAGCCTCTGTTGCTTCTGGAGTAGGTGTTACTTCCGGTCCTTCTGTATCGTCTGTGAATTTCAATTCTGTTGTCTTCATAGTTACATCAGAAATTGTTAAACCAGCTGTTACGTTCTTGTCATCATCCTTCTCTAATGCAGAATCGATGTCAGCGAACATTACACCTAACTGATTTCCAAGAGTAATTTCTCCTGCTGCAGTATAAGATACTGTATATGTTCCGTCTTTTTCGATTTCAACAACACCAGCTGATGGTACTGTGTTACCTAATGTATTTACAGACCAGTCACTTGAGTTCACACCGATGAATGCCTTGATAGACTTAGCGCCTGTCTTTGCTAATACATCTGCAACGCCTGCTGCCTTGAAAGAAATAGAGATGTCTCTAAGTGTCTGACCCTCCATTGTATTTGGATCAAACTTGCCCCAGTTGTTGAATACAAGAAGTCTTGCTTCTCCACTGTCGCCACCTACGAATTTGCTTTCTGTAGCACCATCGAATTTTGCAACGCTCTTAACTTCCTTTGCCACCTCAACTTTGAGAGATGCATCAGATACTGTTAAACCAGCTGTTACATTCTTGTCATCATCTTTCTCTAATGCAGAATCGATATCAGCGAACATTACACCCATCTGGTTTCCTAATTTAACCGTAGAAGAACCAGTATATGTTACAGTATAAGTTCCATCTTTCTCAATTTCTGTTACTCCGTCTGCAGGAACTGTGTTTCCAAGAGTATTTACAGACCAGTCACTTGAATTTAAGCCAAGAAATGCTTTAATAGACTTAGCACCGGTCTTTGCCAATACATCAGCAACACCTGCAACCTTGAAAGTAATAGATGCATTCTTTACATCAATACCTTCAAGCTCACTCGGGTCATACTTGCCCCAGTTGTTAAATACTAACAAACGAGCTTCTCCGGAATCTCCGCCTACTAACTTAGATTCTACCGCTTTATCGAAAGATGTAACATCTTTCATTAAAGCAGGAGCTTTAATCTGAAGCTTTGTATCAGAAACTTTCAAACCTGCTGTTACATTCTTGTCATCATCTTTCTCTAAAGCAGAGTCGATGTCAGTAAACATTACACCCATCTGATTTCCAAGTGTAATTGTTGAGGAACCAGTATATGTTACTGTATAGGTTCCATCTTTCTCAATTTCTGTTACTCCATCTGCAGGTGCAGTGTTACCAAGAGTATTCACTGACCAATCACTTGAATTCAATCCAAGGAATGCTTTAATAGACTTAGCACCTGTCTTCGCCAACACATCAGCTACACCTTCAACATTAAAAGTAATAGATGCATCTTTCATGCTGATTCCTTCAAGTGCATTTGGATCATACTTGCCCCAGTTGTTAAATACTAACAAACGAGCTTCTCCAGAATCTCCGCCTACTAACTTAGATTCAACTGCCTTATCAAATACAACCTTGTCCACAGTAGATACCGCAGCATCTGCTTTTTCAGACACAAGGCCGACGCTAGGAATAAGACTTAACGTCATTGCTCCGGCAAGAATCCATGACAAAACTTTTTTTGTCTGTTTTCTCATTATTTCTCCTCCTCTTTTTATTATTGAGTCATCGTACATAATTGAAATGCTGTACGTAAGTTTTGAACTTAAGAGCCATGAAACAAAAGCTCATATTTCAGTCAAAACACACCATAGCCTTTCATTTATATACATAAAAATTTACAAAATATATTCTAACACGATACGGTAAAAAAATCAATCATTTTTACCTGTTTTTCGGAAAATCTATTGCCGATTTTGTTAAATATACACAAAATTATATCTTAATCCTGTCTATATCGATGATTTTTACCGTAAATATTCACAATACGACAAGCCTGCCATGCAAGCATTATTCAGAACTTTCCTGCCACGAATACGTGTTTCGCATTTCCATTATGGCAAAAAAACGGAAAGAATAAGTTTATTTATATCTTGTTATAATACCTTTCAAAAACTTGAAAGTGAGGCTTTTTATGACAAAGCAAAAATGTAATTCTAATAACACAAATGGCAATTTAGCCAAAAGCAGCCTAACGCTAAACGAATGGTATTCTTTTTGGATACAGAATTATAAAACCGGCGTTGTTAAACCATCGACAATCCAAAATTATTGCTGCATCTATAATAATCATATCAAAAAATTTTTAGGTTATATGCCGCTTTGCGAAATTCGCACAATGCATATCCAGCAAATGCACAATTCGCTCGAACTATCATCCAAGTACCAGCATTGCATCCATGCTATACTCTCGAATATGTTTGAAATCGCGGTTCAAAATGATTTGATCGTGAAAAATCCATGTTGCGGTACCAAGCTTCAGTCATTACAAAACAAACACAGACGTGTTTTGTCATCGGAAGAGCAACAGCTTTTCGCTAATTTAATGCAACAGCCAAAGTGGCGCGATCGTTCTTTGCCTATTACTGTGTTGCTTGGAACCGGAATACGCGTCGGCGAATTACTTGCTTTGACGTGGGACAATATTGATTTGAAACAAAAAACAATTTATATCGAAAAAACGTTACTTTACCTATGGAATACAGATTTGCAAAAATATACGTTTTCGTTTCAATCCCCGAAAACAGTTAACAGCAAACGCTGTATCCCTATGTCAACGCCTGTGCATAATGCCTTTTTGCAACAATGTGACAAAATAAAACAATTAAAACAAAACTCTGCCAAATGGTCACCTATTGAGGATTTTGAAAACCTTGTGTTTGTAAACAGCCTTGGTCGTCCAATGCAACGGCGTGATATCCAAATTATTTTGGATCGTATGACTGATGAACTAAATAAACAAGCGTTAAAATCATCTTCTTCCTATTATATTAAACACATTCATCCCCATACACTACGGCATAGTTTTGCGACTAGATGTTTTGAGGTCGGTATTCCGCCTAAAGTAGTGCAGACACTATTGGGACACAGTAGTATACAGATCACTATGGATTTATATACTCATGTTTCTTCAGATATGTGTCGGGAAAATATGAAGAAATTAGAAAAATTCGGAATGTGATTTCGACATTTTACAACTTTTTATTTCATAACTCTTAAGTTCAAAATTTACATACGTTTTTCAATTATGTACGATGACTCAATAATAAAAAGAGGAGGAGAAATAATGAGAAAACAGACAAAAAAAGTTTTGTCATGGGTTCTTTCAGCAGCAATGGTACTTTCTGTGGCAAATGGTGCTTCATTTGTGACGAAAACTACAGCTTCTGCTGCTGAAAGTGCTTTTAGTACATCATTTACTGTTGGCGATGATGCCACTGCAACATTGGTCGATGGAACAGATGTTGTATCAGGCGGCTGGGCAACCGATGAAAAAGATGCCTTTGTTGGTTTTATATCACATGCTGATGCTGCTACATTATCCGAGAAAGGTGCTCTTGTAGCAAAAGTAACCGGATCAGATGCTTCGTTGCAGTATCAGAGCGACTGGTCTACTGTAGAATTAAAAGACGGTGTACCAACTGCATTAGATGCTGAAAAGTTGGCCGCTGTTGCTGCTGGTGAATGGCAGGGACTTGCTTTGACCGTCCCTAACGGAAAATCTGTAACATTTACAGTAACAGTTCCAGAAACTTTATATTCTACAAAGTTAACTGTAGCAGATGATGCTACTGCAACATTAGTAGAAGGTACTGATGCTGTCAGTGGTGGTTGGGCAACTGATGAAAAAGATGCTTTCGTTGCTTTTATATCACATGCCGATGCTGCTACATTAGCTGAAAAAGGCGCTCTTTCTGTCAAAGTTACCGGTGCTGATGCTTCTTTACAGTATCAGAGTGACTGGTCTACTATTGATTTGAAAGATGGCGTTAATGCTGCTTTAGATGCAAACAAACTCGCTGCTGTTGCTACTAGCGAATGGCAGGGACTTGCAGTGACAATTCCTGTTGGAAAAACAGCAACTATCGAATTCAGCACATTGCCGGGTGTATCCGAGCCTGAGACACCAGTTGAGCCTGAGGAGCCAGGTGCACCATATATTGACGAAGAACTTTGGGCAACCAATGGTATTCATGCATTTATTTCCTATCAGATGCCATCATGGGATTGCCGAAATGGCGTATACTCTAACGGCGCACTTACAGCTTGGGGAACTGAGTACAGTGCAGGTTATATCAAAGCCGGCGGTAAAGAAGTTGACGGCAAAGATACAACAGTAAAAGATGTATTGCTCACAAAGGACGGTGAATATACCGTATCCATTAATGGTATTGATCTTTCCAGCGCAACATCTTACAAGTTATTATCCATCGCAACGGATATGTCCGCAAAAACTGAAGACAATCCAGATGGTGCATATGCTAATGTGAAGTTGTCGAATGTCAGCTTAAAAGTTGATGGCAAAGTAGTTGCTGAAAACTTGGAAGTATCACAAAAGAGTGACGAAGTAGTTTATTATTATCCATTAGTAAACGTTTATGATAGCGATGCCCCAGGTCCTCTTGCAGAAGTTAACGCTAACGAAGATCTTGCAGTACCAGAGCAGAGCATTGAAATTACCTTTACTGTAAGTGGACTTAAGCAAGCACTTACAGACTTGAAGAACGGCGAGTACACAAGTGTATGGTCGGGTGAAAAGGTGAAGAATGACACGATTACACAGGAAGATATTGATGCTTCCGCTGATAATTCCACACCAGTGCCTACAGTACAACCAAGCGAGAAGCCAAATGTAACACCGGCTCCTACAAACAGCCCAGCACCTACTAAGGCTCCTACAAACAGCCCAGCACCTACTAAGGCTCCTACAAAAGGTGCTAAGGTTGAGAGCGGCAAGGTTGTTTATAAGGTAACAAAAGCCGCTACAGCTAAGAAAGCTGGTACATTGTCATTAGTTGGTCTCTCTAAGGCTGGCAAGAAGGCATCTAGCCTTTCTGCACCTGCTACAGCTAAGATCAATGGCTACAATTATAAAGTAACAAGCATTGGTAAGAACGCGTTCAAGGGTGCTAATGCTAAGACAATCTCTCTTAGCAAAAACATTAAGTCTATTCCTGCTGGAGCATTTGCTAACTGCAAGAAGTTATCCACTTTGAAAGTAAAAGCTAAATTAACAAAGGTTGCTAAGAAAGCTTTCAAAGGATGCAAGAAGAAGATCAAAGTTAAGGGTGCTTCTAAGAAGATAACTAAGGCCAATGTTAAGAAGTTAAAGAAGAGTGGTTACAAAAAATTCAAATAATTAAAGAAATTAACATTAAATTTTGATAGTTATTGAGTCATTTATGAAAGACATTACGTCGAATAGGGTCTGTGTATTTGCACAGACCCTATTGTTTTTGTCATGATACGATTTTCACCTCTTTGACTTGCCATATTTATTATCTTCCCTTTTGTATGACAGCGATGCAATTTATTCAATCTCGATCAGCTTATTTCAACTTTGTCTCCGAATGGTATCATATTGAATACTTATCAACTCAATCCACCATTATCTATAACTGAGACTACTTATATTGGTTTCTGTGATGCTTTCCCTGATTCCAGCTTGCCTATCGGCCTCTTCGGTTGACTGCTTTGGGGACTTTTTCTATTTCAGCTTGCCTATCGGTCTTCTTTGGTTGACTACTTTGGCGCTTTCGCTGATTTCAGCTTGCTTTTTGGCTTCTTTGGTTGACTGCTTTGGGGACTTTTTCTATTTCAGCTTGCTTCTCCCCCTCTAGATTAACTGTTACCAGGGCTTGCTTTTTATAGTAGCTTCAATATAGAATCCGTATTTGCCGTTACCTATAATCAACAGCTCAATCCAACAAATTCCATTCACCCGGTACTCTCTTATCAACGACCTATACCTAAAAAAAAGCAAAGCCGGCGCTTTGCTTTGCAAGAATTGCTAAATCAGTTCTTGATAACATCACACTACATAACAGCATTTTCCTATTCCATAGCATAAGCTTTGACACCGCATTTACAATATAAATGCACCAATAGTCCTTTTTATTTACACAGTATAAACATAAAAAACCTCCGTGGAGTATCTATAAGACACCTCACGGAGGTCGTTCTTGTTCTGATTACTTATCTTAAAACAATTACTGTCAATCACGAATCATCGTTTGCACTACCATCAATCAATCATTAAACGGTAATTATTCGCCTAACTCGTAGATCTGGATGCCTGTGATCGTTGGACGTCCACTAAATGTCAATGACAGATAATGTCTATCCTTTGTCAAGCTTAATCCTGCCTCATCTAATACGATGAGCTTACCTGCGAAATCAGCATAATCAATATCTACATCATCCTTGAACGTCGCTGTATCAGATACACCCAACTGGATATGTCCAACGTTATCCTCGTCATCTGATTTCCAGTTTGCCTTGTCCAATGTCTCAGGAGCGAACTGTACTGCGATAGCCGGTTTCTTGTACTTGCTGACATCAATGTTGAGGAATGACTGATATCCGGTACCATCAAAGGTGATTGTTGTAGTATCGCCTGCAATCGTAGGAGATACTGTGCTGGATGGGATCATCTTCTTAGCTACATCCGGATCTTCTCCGTTAGTCTTATCAGCCTTATCGTTGTAACGGTTCTCACCATATGCATAGTCACCACCGTTCTTGTACCAAACACCGGTCCAGTTCCATACAGACTTCTTATCGCCAACTTCCTTAATGAAAGAAACATCTGTAGATTTACCCGTTGTCTTAGTCATACTTGTGTCGCCGTTAGCACCATTAATCTCGTTAAAGTATACAGCAACATCCTTAAATTTTAAAGTTGCTGCAGTTCTATCAAAATACTGACCAGTCTCCCAAAGTACCGGCACAGCATGATATTTAGCTGCTTCCTTGAATGTGTCATTAAACCAAGCAGTTACACTACCTGTGACTGTCTGAGGACTGCAGACACCACACTCACCGATGATATATGCATATCCTTCATCAGAAAATCTCTTAAGGAGCTCAAAATTCTCTACTGTTTTCTGGCGATCTCCATACGTATATGAACCGGCACCGCCATCACCACAAAAATCCCATGGAGTGTAGTAATGTACAGATACGAAAAGCTTTGTCTTGCCATTCTCAGCAGTATCTTTCGGCATTACAAACTTAGCGTTTACTGTCTTTTCAATGTCAGTGTTGTAACCTGGGATCAACAGATGACGGTTTGCATTGTTACCACCTGTAGCACGGATAACATCAACAAATTTCTGATTGATCTCGTTTGCCATTTTATACTTATCAGCTGTCTTTAAGTTGCCACCAATTGCAACATCACCCTGTTTATCTGTTGTAGAATAACCGTTGGAGTAAATGCTGTCGTTCAAACGATCTCCGAGTTCCTCATTAGCCCCCTCAAAGATCAGATGATCGGAATACTTGTTAAAACGCTCTGCAATCTGAGTCCAATATTTCTCATAACGAACCCATGCCTGTGCACGAACTTCTTCGTTTGCAACTTTCTTGCCATTCTCATCACGCTTGCAAGCGCCGAACTGACCCCACCACTGGTTGTCCCAATGATCGTTGATGATAACATACATACCATTATTCAAAGCGTAGATCACTGCTTTCTCTACAGCATCTAACATCTTGGCATTGATCGTATATGATCCATCATCGTTATCACCATTTGTCCAAGCTACCGGAATACGCACGGTATTAATGCCGTATGAATGTAATGCATCTAAATACTCCTGCGTGATCTCAACATTGCCCCACGCAGATACAAACCACGATGGATCTGCTGTCGCATAATCAGTAGCAGCCATGCTCTTCTTGGCAGAGATTCCCTGGACTGCTTCCAACGTGTTACCAATGTTTACACCCATACCCATCTTAGAGTCTGCTAAATCCTGAGAAGAAAGTTCTTTACGAACTGTTCCATTATCTTTGGATGTTACTGTAGAACCATCTGTAAATGTTACTGTCTTCTCATCACCGATATTGGATTTGTCATCAATCGTATATTTAATAACATCATTACCGGATGGTCTTCCATAGATTACTGCCTCCGGATCTGGAGTTGGTGTAACCTTAGGGGTTGGTGCGGGTGTTGTCGTTGCAGGTTTCTTAGTAGCAACATTTGCCGGTGCAGGTGCAGGTGTTGCTTTCTTCTTAACCGTAACAGTACATTTCAAAGTCTTTTTCTTTACTTTCTTAGATCCCTTTGCAATGTATTTAACCTTTACCTTGATAGTTGCCTTACCAGCCTTCTTAGCGGTAACCTTACCCTTCTTGGATACGGTAGCCACGCTCTTCTTGCTGGTTGTCCACTTCTGGGACTTAATCTTCTTCACATTTTTCTTTTTGATCTTTAATGTGACTTTCTTGCCTGCTGTAATTGAAACTTTTTTCTTCAGTTTCAGGGTTGCTTTCTTAGAAGCTGCGCTCGCGCTGGCGGTATTAAATACAGTAGAAAATGCTCCTCCTGTAAGTACCATTGCAAGTGCAAGTGCAAAAGCAACGATTCTTTTTGTGTAACGTTGTTTCATTGTAATAATCCTCCTCCTTTATGGTTTATTGTAATTTTACGCAAAAACGTACTTTACTCCGTAATTATAACATGAGACGCACTTTTTTTCACTGGAATTATTTGTGATGAATCACATGATTTTTTCTATATCGTATTCGAAACTGCCATTTATCTGACATATTATCTTGTTGCATTGCAACGCCTTATGCAGGACAATATGGGCTCACTATATTTTATCGCCTTATGCATGACATATATCATCATATTCCGACGCCTTATATGCCTCATATTTCCATTGTAACGCATCCGTATCAGCGCTTCATAATTCCACGATATCGATTGAGGCATCCGGCTATCTCTGCTCGTCTTGGCATAGCCAGATCACTGCCATTGCCATTTGATAGCACATTCAATCCATCTCGCTCCAGTGCGTCCACAAGTTCTGACACCGCCTGCGATACCTGAATCTTTTGTCCGGCATACTGCTCCATGATCACTACCAAAGAACGTGCAATTGCCGCCATCTGCTCACTGTCAATGATCTGCTCAAGATAACGAAGATCTACATTCGTCTTGTTGATCGCAAATCCATCCGTACCCATCACCTTGATCTTCGCACCGCGATCAGATTTCCCGGCACTCTTTGCACTTGCAGCATCCCCGCTATATTTGCCGACCGCTCGTCTATGCTCACGACCGCCAGCTTCAAGCGACTGCTTTGGAATGAAAATTTTCTGCTCTACGCTGTCCGGATATTCAGCTGCCATCGATGTGTCATTCAACGGGTACGCTTTCGCTGTCTCTTTTGCAAATTGTGTGATTTCTTTCGGTCGATAACTTTCCATTTGCAATATTGTATCTGCAATATGAAAAAAAGCACCACAGCTCCCTGCAACTAAAATGGTGGAAACCTGTTTCTGCTCATATAGCCCTTTTACCCGTTTAATAAACGGTATGATCGGCTCTTCTCCTGCTGTCACAACCTTTTCCATTAATTCATCTCGAATCATAAAATTAGTCGCACTGGTGTCTTCATCGATCAACAATACACCTGCTCCATTCTCGACAGCTTCTACAACATTGGCCGCCTGCGATGTGGAACCGCTGGCATCCTCGCTGCTAAAATCCGTCGTATCCCGTCCGGTCGGCAGATTGCGAATAAACGGACTAATATCTTTATGATAAATGCTCCTACCGTCCTCAGAACGGATCTTAACCGCACTCTGTTCCATGGCAACGTACTCTCGACCATCTCCGGCAATATGCGGATATACTGCTCTTTCTAACGTCTGCAAAAGTGTGGATTTGCCATGATAACCGCCTCCAACGATAAGCGTCACACCTTTTTTGATTCCCATACCCTTGATCATGCCTTTATGTGGAAGGTCCCACGTAACCTCCATGGATTCCGGCGAGGCAAATGGCACCGCCTTCTTCATTGGACGTTGGGATACTCCATTCTCGCGCGGCAGCACTGATCCATTGGCAATAAAAGCAATATACCCTTCTTCCGCCATCTGCTCTCTGATGTAGCGCTGATCGTCTGCGAGGTCTGCAGCTCTCTGTAGCTTTTGGGCGTCAATATTCGCATAACAGCAGGCGTGATGCACGATCTCCGGTATAAATTGAAAAAATATTTTGCCCAGTTCTCTTGCATTAATACTTCTCCCATTTGCCGGAAAACCAACTGACATACGAACGGTTAGCTCCCCATTTTTCGCATTGATATGACAGGCACTTCGCTCCACGATTTCCTGTCCCGGACGGCTAACTGCAATCAAGCCGCTTTTGCCGGATCCTTTTGCCTTAAAATTAAATGGTTCGCTTTCCCTGCAAACCAAACGGAGTAAATGATCTTCCACTGCGATCCTGCGATGCTTTTGCTCGTAAAACTCTTTTGGGATCGCATGTGTGCTCTGCGGCACCACCAGAGAAATCCGAGAGGGCGAAGCAAAAGGATCACCCTGCACTTTGTCAATACCAAGCCGATAATCGCCGAAATCGTAACTGCCCTTAAGGCCTTTATATGCTGGGTATCCCTTGTGATCTATCGAATTTAACATTGTTTTTAATCTCTGCATGATCATTCTCCTTCATTTACAATCCAAACATATCATGAAAGTTTCCAACTCTGTCAATCACCATAATATCTTCCAATAATGATGCTGATTTTTGACGCTGGTTCTGTAATATGTTATGATTTTCGTTGGCTGTTCTAATAACCCTATTATAGGATACATGGGACAAAAGGTCTATATTTACCTGCGGGCACGAAAGAAACATTTTGTCTGCGAAAAAGTCAGAAATATTTTTCCTATGAAAACGGCAGAAACATTTTGCCCATAACATAGTATGAAATACCTCTAAACCCGTGGGCAGAGAAAGGAATGCAAAATTACTATGAATGAAAAAGAGACTATTACCACAACTTTTCAAATGCCGGTGCTAGATAAACATTGGTGGAAAACCTTTGCGCTAATGCTTATTTCTGTGATCATGATGGGACTCGGCGTGTCGCTGCTCGTTCTGACGGAAATGGGGACAGATCCCTGCTCGGCAATGAATTATGGAATAGCCCGGACACTGGGACTTAGTTTTGGCAATTATCAACTATTATTTAATACGATACTTCTGATCTTGGTCATCTTACTTGATTGGCGGCTGATCGGTACCGGAACGATCGGAAATATGGTTGTGGTGGGCTACTCGGCTGATTTCTTCGGCTGGGTCTGGACAAACGTATGCCATGTGCCTGCACATCTTCCACTTGCAGCCCGCATTGGCATTCTGGTCCCGGCGCTTCTGCTTTTTGTGGTTGCTGCAGCCTGCTATATGCACAGCGGGCACGGCATGGCACCTTATGATGCCGTACCTTTTGCCGTTACCGAAAAAATACGGCAAAAAACCGGTCGAAATTGTTTCAAGCCGGTTCGTCTTTCTATTGATCTGATCGCAACGATACTTGGATTTCTCACGGGTGGTGAAGTTGGTGTTATGACTGTCCTGATGGTGCTTTTACTGGCACCGATCGTTGAATTTGTTGGTAAACTGTTTGAAAAATGGGGTGTCGCATAACGACACCCCATTTGAGCTGTTTCAGTTATTTCTATTACAACATTTCCCTTGGATTCAAGTTTCTCATGTCCCTATTGCAACATTTCTCTCGAATTCAAGTTCTTCGTCTCACCACTTCAACATTTCCCTTAGATTCAAGTTCCTCAGATCATCACCATTGCAGCATTTCCTTAGCAGCATCTGCAATTAAACGGGCACACTTACGGTTCGTCTTTTCCGTCGGATGCCAATAAGTTCCTAAGCCATCTGCCTCATCCTGCAATGGAAGCTGTACATAACGAATCGTACAATCTGGCGTAACTTTGGCAAAACATGCTGTCGCAGCATCAATCACCGTATTCAGTCTTTGATCCATCGCTCCGATCGTTGTTATAATAGCTGCATTCGGATTATGCTCGTGCACCTGATGCAACAATTTTACATAAGCATCTTCAAACTGTTTTTGTCTGTCTGGAATATCTCTTGTATAGCTCGCATCATTCGTACCTAAATAAATGACAACAAGCTGCGGTTTATATTCCTCAAAATTCCAAGTTTCCCAGTCTGACTGCTCATTGGCAAAATAATCTCGTTCCAGTCCTGCATCCGTGTATTCATATAACATTGGCATCAGCCAGGAATCATCAATCTGTGCATCCTCTTCTTCCCCTATATATGCCGTGATAACACCTTTTCCGTTCCACGATACCAGGTTAGGTTCTGCATCAAGCAATTCTGCGGTAAGCAATGAATACGATTTGGCCGGATTTTCATCTGCGGTATCAAATATTTCGTCACTCACATCACCTTCCACGCCGTAACCGCAAGTGATCGAATCGCCAAAAAACTCGATCTGTCTTTTCTTATGTACCGGCGGCGATAATAGTATTTCTTCCCCCGGGTTTACTTCATCGGTAATTTCTATGGAAACAATACCACACGCTGCATATTCTGCTTCAGAATATTTAACGATAGTAATCTGCTGTTCCGTAGTTTGTTGCGTTTCAAACAGCACGATTGTCTGCCTGTCCTGCTCTAAGCGCAGACGCTTAGCAGGATCTCTATCCTGTCCATAATAAATAGCGATCCAAGCCCTCTCCTTCTCAGTATGCTTTGATGCGTCACTGACAATCTCTGCGGTTGCTTTTGTTCCTACGAATTTGAAAGAAATAGATGTCGCAGAATATCCCAGATAACGAATACCCTCTCGATAAATAGTTCTACCCGTTACACTAACATGCTTCTTATCTGCCTGAAATTTCATTCTTTCGCCTCCATAAATACACATTTTTTTAGTCATGACCTGCAATATACAATATTGCTTTCATAATTTCATTTTTACCGGATCACTCTACGGTAACTACTTTTGCTAAGTTTCTTGGTTTATCAACATCCAATCCACGATCCATCGATACGTAATATGCCAACAACTGCAATGCCGCTGCTGCCGGGAATACCATAAACTCATCCGCCATATCCGGTAATAATAATACATCTGCATATTCTGCATCTGCCATGGAAATACTTTCGCGTACAAACAATACAACACTTGCACCACGAGACTGCACTTCACGAATGTTAGATAATTCTTTATCTTTTAGCTTTTCCTGTGTGACAACAGCAACGACCGGTGTATCTTCTGTGATCAGAGCGATCGTACCATGTTTCAATTCACCAGACGCATATGCCTCTGTATGAATATAGGAAATTTCCTTTAATTTTAAAGCTCCCTCCAGCAAGATAGAATAATCCAATCCACGGCCAAGCATAAATGCATCTTTTGCCTCTAACAGCTTTCTGGCAATTTTATGGATGTCGTGTTTCTTATTCAATACTTCCTTTAACTTGGCAGGAATCTGAAGCATATTGTCAACATACTCTTTCTCCGCTGCATCGTTGAAAATACCTCTTACCTTTGCCATGCGCCCAATTAAGAGCATTAATGTTTCTACCTGTGTCGTATATGCTTTCGTACTTGCAACCGCGATTTCCGGACCGGCTACCGTATACATGACATAATCACTCTCTCTGGCGATAGAGGAACCCTTAACATTAATAACCGCAACACTCTTGGCACCTTTTTTGCGCGCATACTTCAGTGCTTCCAAAGTATCGATCGTCTCACCGGACTGTGAAATTGCTAATACCAGTGTTTTCTCATCAATGACCGGATTGGAGTACATAAACTCAGATGCATACTCTACATCCATCAGCATTTGTAATTTTGACTGAACGATCGCTTTGGCGATCAATCCGGCATGCATAGCTGTGCCACAAGCAACAACACAAATTCGCTCACAATTCTGCAAAACATCATCCGGCACACCATCAAAGGACAAATCAATATGTCCGTCAACAATACGATGATCTAATGTTGCCTGCAATGCCTCCGGCTGCTCCATAATTTCCTTTTCCATATAAAATGGGTATTTACCTTTACCATCACGGCTGGTATCCCAATCAATCTCCAAAAACTCTGTCTTCTGCTCTTTGCCCTTCAGGTCAAACACTTTAATATCGTCTTTGTGCAGCTCAACGATCTGATACTCCGGCACAACCATATATTCCGTAGCATGAGAGCCAAGTGCTGCAACATCAGATGCTAACATTGTGCCGTCCTCGGTACGTGCAGCCACGATCGGACTAACGTTACGGATTGCATAGATCACATCCGGTATATCATCAAAAATAATAACTAATGCAAATGTTCCCTTTAAATGCTTTACCGTTTGTGCAATTGCTTTGTGCGGATCTCCTTCGTAGTAACGGTTCAAAACACCGGCAACCACTTCTGTGTCCGTCTCCGACTTCAGATCTTTGCTCAACATAAAATGATCACGAAGCTCTTCGTAATTTTCAACAATTCCATTATGAACTAAAAGCACATTACCCTGACGATGTGGGTGCGCATTCTCGTCACTGACACCACCATGTGTTGCCCAGCGTGTATGACCAATTCCACAAGTAGCCTGCTTCTTGTCATTCTCACATACTTTGCGCAGATCAGCAACGCGGCCGGCACATTTACGCAACTTCGTCCGTCCTGTCTCAGCATTGATCGTTGCAAGACCGGCACTATCGTAACCACGATATTCCAACAATTCGAGAGCATCCAACAAAAAGTCCGTCACCGGACGTGCTCCATTATAACCAACAATTCCGCACATAATTTCCTCCGTTCTACTGCCAAATCGGCAGATTCCATCTGTTACTGTGACGCCTCCCGCACTGCCCACAATATCCTGCAGCATCACCGGTGTATTTCCACACTCTTCACTGTTATCTGCAGCATTACCGGTGCATTTTCACACTCTTCACTGTTATCTGCAGCATTACCGGTGCATTTTCAGACTTCATCCTGTGCCCATGCGGTTCTGCGTCGATTGCCTTCTAAGAACAATCATCGCAAACGAAGGATCTGTAATCTCCACTGTATTGAATTTGTTTTGCAGTCACCTGCATATTTGCCAATACATAACGCACTGGAGCGTACGAAGAGACATCCGCCGAAATTTCGATAATCTCTTTCCTCGTCAGCCTGATTCGTGCAAATTTATACTTTTGTGCACAAAACTAGGCTCTGGCGCTTAAAATTTGTATATTTTTGTTACAGAACTCTACATTTTACGATTTAGTCCCTTCGTACAATATAAGGTCTAAAAGCCTTTTTGTCAAGGTAAACTTGCATCTGTGGCACTTTCACATTATAATATATGCTATTATTTCGGCAATGATCTGTTCAGAGGGTATTTCAAATGAATACTGAAAATACCTTTGCAAATAACACAGATATATTGTTGCCGTCACTTGAACTAAAACAATATTTTATACAGAAACGGAGACTATTATGGCAAAAAATACAGAATATGAATTTGAAGAAACTATGGTTACGTTAACCGATGAGGATGGGATTGATAAAGACTTTTATGTGGATGAAATCTATGAGGTGGACGGTCAACTCTATGCCGCTCTGATTCCGGGTTTTGTCGAAAACATTACAGAATATTATGTGTTCCGCATCAAAGATTTAGGAAATGATGATTTTGAATTAGAAGATATTAATGATGAAGAAGAGTACGATGCCGCAGCAGATGCCTACGAGGAACGTCTGGATGCGAGGGCTTGGAGCGAAAGCATGAAATAACATAAAACTGCCTTAGAAATCACAGGATTTTCTGTAATTTCTAAGGCAGTCTTTTTTGTTCTTCTACCGAGACTATCTCTCATTCTTTGTATTGTGTATTACACAATGCAACCTCGGCTTAGTATTCTTTCATAAGGATTAATCCTCATATTGATCGTTGTAGATGATAGCTGTTTTAACATGCTCTGCTGTTTCCGCATCTTTTAATGCCGTAATTATTTCTGCTGCAAACTCAATACACGTTCCCATTCCGCGACTTGTGATAACCTTGCCATCACGAACAACCGGCTTCTTAACATACTGACCACAGATCAACTGATCTGCAAAACTTGGATAACAAGTTGCCTGATGATCTTTCAAAATCCCCAGTTCACCAAGCACAGTAGGTGCTGCACACACCGCTGCAACCCATTTTTCTTCTTTTGCAAATTGCTGCAATTGCTGGCACAGTGTATCGCAGGCACGTAAATTCGGTGTTCCCGGAATACCACCCGGCAAAATCAGCATCTGTGCCTCTGCGAAATCTGCCTCATCTAATAATCTGTCGGCGGTGATGCATACTCCATGTGAGCTCTTTACCACTCTCTGATCCCCGATCGCCACCATGTCAATATCAATCTTTGCACGGCGAACCATATCTACTACCGTCAACATTTCAACTTCTTCATATCCTTCTGCTAAAAAAATAAGTGCTTTTGCCATATTCCCCGTCCTTTCTATCCTAAAAAGAGCAAAACCAGCGTTTTGCTCTGCAAGAATTGCTGACGCAATTCTTGATGGTTTCCCTCTAGGTTACGAGCATTTTCCTATATCCTAAAGAGAGCAAAACCAGCGTTTTGCTCTGCAAGAATTGCTGACGCAATTCTTGGTGGCTTCCCTCTAGGTTACGAGCATTTTCCTATATTGTAAAAAAAGTGAGAATTTCACAGAAATCCTCACTTCCTCAACAGAGCTGCTAACGGGAATTGAACCCGTGACCTCCGCCTTACCAAGGCGACGCTCTACCGACTGAGCCATAGCAGCACTCAACAATCCATATTATATAATAGCGCCTCTAAATTTGCAAGCAAATTTTTCATTTTCTCTGTTTTTCATTTTCTCTGTTTTATAAGCCCCATTTATACGTTTTCTATCGTGTCCCCGAACACTGAAGTGAAAAGCTTATTTCCACCTTAAAGAGCAAAGCAGATTAATTTCCTTCTCTTTTATCTTCAGCAGCCCTATTGCAGTATTTAATGCAGCTTTTGGATGAGAAGAAGGCGTCATCACCTTAGTATCGTCCGTAATTTAGTCTTGATCCGCTGCAATGCGTTGTCTATTGCTTTCGGTTGCTTTTGCATATATCTGGCAATCTCCTGATAAGTCATACCACGCAAAAACAACGATAGAACTTCTCGTTCCATTCCACTCAAAACACTAAATAAACGTTCCTCTATATCACCGGCTTCTTCTCTGTCAATAATAATGTCCTCTGGATTTTGATGCAGACCTGCCGACACACGATCCAACAGCTTGACGCTGTCCGGTCCCTGTTCATTATCGCTATCACTGGCTGAATCGATTGAAATATAAGTATTAAGAGGCCCGTTTTTTTTACGATTGGACTTTTTGACTGCAGAATACATCTGCCGATTAATGCAATGACTGGCAAATGTCTCAAATGCAGCGCCTCTACATTCATCGTAGCTTACAACTGCCTTGTACAGGCCAATCATCCCTTCCTGTATTAAATCGTCCTCATCGCCATCCAATAAAAACAATGTTCGCGAAAGCCCTCTAACGAGTCCTTTATATTTAGCCAATACATACTCCATAGCCTCATCATTACCATGTTTTGCACTGGCAACCACTTCCTCTATTGTCTGCTGTTCATACTCTCTCATACTACACCCCGTACTTACCTCACATTCACCCAATACGACTTGCTTCTGCAAATGTGCCAACTTTACACCCTTAACATGCCCCTGGCTATAACACACTTACTTCTATATCCTTAGCGTTCCTCTGGCTATAACGCGCTTATTTTATACCCTTTGTGATCCGCTGGCGCACGATTTCATATGATAAAATTCCCATCGCTACCGAAGCGTTTAATGAATCAATATCACCCTGCATCGGAATGGATGCCGTAAAGTCGCAGTTTTCTTTCACTAATCTGCTGACACCATCGCCTTCGTTACCGATCACAACACCGATCGGTCCGGTCAGATCAAGCGAATACATCGTCTCTCCTGACATATCTCCACAAACAAACCACATCCCCTGTTTCTTGAGTTCTTCCATGGTTTTGACCAGATTCGTTACCTTTGCCACCGGAGTATAATGAATCGCTCCTGCAGATGCCTTTGCCACAGTGGCAGTTAAACCAACAGCTCGTCGCTTAGGAATGATGACACCATGTGCACCTGCCTGGTTAGCAGTACGAATAATAGACCCCAAATTGTGTGGGTCTTCTATTCCATCCAATAAAATAACGAACGGTGCTTCCCCCTTCTGTGCCGCACGATCCATAATTTCTTCTACTGTGCTATACTCATAAGCCGCCAAATGTGCAATAACTCCTTGATGCTTACCTGTCTCTGATAATTGATCCAAGCGTTCTTTCTTGACGAAATTCACAATGGTACTCTGCTTTTTCGCTTCACGCAAAACGGTTTGAATAGGGCCATCCTTGCAGCCTTCTAAAACAAATATCTTATCGACGGTTTTCCCTGCACGAAATGCCTCAATTACTGCATTACGCCCTTCTATTGTTAATTCTTCGTATGCCATATGTGTCTTCCTTCCTATATAATTTGACAATTTACACTACCATACCAAAACAATTTAATCCACTTCGATCATGCGAGTACATTATTTGTGGGGCATCTGATCTGCTTCGATCATGCGAGTACATTATTTGTGAGGCATCTGATCTGCTTCGATCAGACCATCGTGCAACAATTTCATAGCTCGCTCCATCTGGTGCGTCAAATACCAATAACCAACCAACGCTTCAAACCCGGTCGCTACACGATAATCCACAATAGACGCATTCTTTGCAGAAGTTGCTGACTTGGCGTTGCGTCCCCGACGATAATATGCCACTTCTTTCTCAGTAAGCTTGTCCTCTAAAATTTTCATGAGCTTAGCTTGAGCTTCTGCTTTTACAACAGAACTAGTCATTCTATGAAAATTTTTGACATGACCGGCACCCAGATCAATGACTATCGTCCGAATGATCAGATCATATACTGCATCCCCAATATACGCAAGTGCTAATGCGGAATACTGGCTTGGCTGCAGTTTACTTTTTCCAAAGGTGTCCTGAATCTCGTTAAAAATATCCTGATATTCCTTCTCCAATCTTAGTCTCCTTTTTTATATAGCGTAAACTAAAACGACCCCCATTTACATAGTGCAAATGAGGGTTACTAGAGGCGACTACCGGATTTGAACCGATGATCAGGGAGTTGCAGTCCCATGCCTTACCACTTGGCTAAGTCGCCATATATGACTCCAACGGGATTTGAACCCGTGTTACCGCCGTGAAAGGGCGATGTCTTAACCGCTTGACCATGGAGCCATCTTGCTAGACAATTTTTGTCTGACAACGAATAATATACTATCATACAATTTACAAGAATGCAAGTGTTTTTTTTATTTTTTTTAATGAACCAAAAATGAAATTTCAAATTTCTACGATTTCTACATTAAGGTTCCTACATTATTTCTACATTAATTATGTTATTCCATTGCATACACAGACCTAATATGCTATAATTATCGTATCGTGTGTTGTTTTGATCTGCGGTACAGAGGGTCTGTTCTCAAGTACTGGAGATTTTTGTAGAGAAACTCTACAAGGTGCCAACATAAAGATGTTTACTTCATTGTAACATCTTTATGTTGCAATGACTGTGGTCTTACCGGCTGATGTAGGATGCCTAAGCATGTAGGTCAACTCTCACTATCCATAATCAATTTTTTCTTCGCTTTTTTTCTACTGTTCTTAAAATTAATTCCTTTGTCTTTTTTATTCCCTTGTTCCTTTTTTCATATGTCCCCTAATTAACCGCTTTGTATCAAATATGCAATAATACAAAGTCTTTAATAAATGTGCCTGTAACACATTAAATGTAATAAAAAAATCTCTTCGTAAACCCATTTGGCAGAATTGGACACTTTTTTCCATAATTGGAAACGAGAAGTTTTCTATAAAGTAAGAAAATCCTGTAAACGTAATCGTTTACAGGATTTTCTTTGTCGCTCCCCGAGTAGGACTCGAACCTACGACAGCGCGGTTAACAGCCGCGTGCTCTAC
>OGLE01000081.1_pt1 | contig 81616 bp, 67 predicted proteins | sample 1572671 | NCBI WGS metagenome assembly OGLE01 (sample SAMEA2581923, study PRJEB24529) | metagenome | biome: Human gut stool | place: China | collected 2011 | reverse complement strand
AAGAAGATGATTCCTTGCTCGGCATATCTGGAAGGAGAATACGGTGAATCAGATATCTGCATCGGCGTTCCCGTAATCCTTGGCAAGAACGGTATCGAGAAAATCGTTGAACTGGAGCTGACTGAAGACGAAAAGGCTAAGTTCGCCGCCAGCGCTGCTGCTGTGCACAAGACTAACGCTGCTTTGAAGGAAGTAGGTGCTCTCTGATTGAGGGTGGCTTAATTAAGAATAAGTAAACCTCACGGTCCTCACAGGAGAAGGCCGTGAGGTTTTTCTTTATGAAGGCCCTGGCTATTAGGTATAATCCTTAAATTTTAAATAACAGATTTATTATGAAAAAACTACTATCCGCTATTGCCGTGCTATGTGTGTCCGGCATTGCGTCCGCGCAAGACGCGCCGCTCTGGTTGCGCCACAGTGCCATTTCTCCGGACGGTACTGCAATTGCTTTTACTTATAAGGGAGATATTTATACGGTACCGGTTGCCGGAGGACGTGCTACACAGGTTACTACGAATCCGGCGTACGATACGGCTCCTGTATGGAGCCCCGATGGCAAACAGATAGCTTTTGCGTCAGACCGCCTGGGAAGCATGGATGTTTATCTGGTTTCTAAGGAAGGGGGCGAGCCGCGCCGTCTGACTACACATTCGGGAAACGAGACACCCGTTGCCTTCAGTGATGCGGGGCATATTCTGTTCTCGGCAGACATCATGCCTTCCGCAGAGGCTGTGACCTTTCCCTCCAACGGGCAGTTCCGCCAAGTCTATCAGGTACCTGTAGAAGGGGGCCGTCCGGTCATGTTCTCTTCCATGCCGATGGAATGTATATCGGTCAATAAGGAGGGAGTGATGCTGTACCAGGATAAGAAAGGGTATGAGGATTACTGGCGGAAACACCAGGTTTCGCCCATTGCCCGCGATGTATGGATGTACACACCGGGCAAGGAGCCTGCCTATCAGCGGCAGACAACTTTCGGAGGCGAAGACCGTGAACCGGTATGGGCACCGGACGGAACGTCTTTCTATTATCTGAGTGAGGAGAATGGTACTTTCAATGTATATCGGCGCACTCCCGGTGCAGCTTCGGCTACGCAGATTACGCATCATACCAAGCATCCGGTACGTTTCTTGAGCGTGGCTGCGGACGGCAAGCTTTGTTATAGCTTTGACGGTGAACTGTATACGCTGGTCCCCGGCGGGCAACCGGCCAAGGTAGCCGTCAGCATCGTTTCCGATAAGAATGATAAGGACCTGGTCCGCAGCATCAGGAACAGTGGAGCTACTGAGATGGCTGTGTCTCCCGGAGGCAAGGAAGTGGCTTTTGTCCTGCGCGGCGATGTTTACGTGACTTCTGTTGAGTACAAGACTACGAAACAGATAACGAATACCCCTTACCAGGAACGTGATATAAACTTTGCTCCCGACGGGCGCTCTTTGGTGTATGCCTCCGAACGCGGCGGACTTTGGCAACTTTATACATCCTCCATTGTACGCAAAGACGAGAAGTTGTTCACTTATGCTACGGAGTTGAAGGAAGAAAGGTTGACACATTCGGATGTCGCCTCTTTCCAGCCGCAGTACAGCCCCGACGGAAAGGAAGTCGCTTTCCTTGAAAACCGTGCGGCCATTCGGGTGATAAACTTGAAAACGAAAGCGGTGCGTACAGTGATGGACGCCAAATATCAGTATTCCTATGCCGATGGTGACCAATGGTTCCAATGGAGTCCGGACAGCCGGTGGATTCTTTCTGATTTTATCGGTACCGGCGGTTGGAACAACAAGGATGTTGTGTTGCTGAATGCCGACGGCAAGGGTGAAATGGTGAACCTCACCGAGAGCGGGTATTCCGACGGCAATGCCAAGTGGGTGTTGGGCGGAAAAGCCATGATCTGGACAAGTGACCGTGCCGGATACCGCAGTCACGGCAGCTGGGGATCGGAGGATGATACCTATATCATGTTCTTTGATGCCGAAGCATACGACCGTTTTCTGATGAGCAAGGAAGAAATAGCATTGGTGGAAGAGGCTGAGAAGGCCGCCAAAGAGGAAAAAGAAAAGGCTGCCAAGAAGAAAGACGGCAAGAAAGCCAAGAAGGCGGAGGATGCGGAAGACGGGGAAAAAGAGAAAAAGGCGGAACCGCTGAAGTTTGACCTCGAGAACCGTTTTGACCGGATCGTACGTCTCACCGTGAATTCATCGCACATGGCCGATGCCATGCTTACTTCAAAGGGAGACAAGCTGTATTATCTTTCTACTTTCGAAGGGGGCTATGACCTTTGGGAACATAATCTGAAGGAGAATTCCACCAAGATTCTGTTGAAGAAGGTAGGAGCGGGTGCTTTGCAGCCCGATAAGGAGGGCAAGAATATATTCCTTTGTACCGGAAACGGAATGAAGAAAATAGAAATCGAGGGAAGCAAGGTGACTCCGGTAGAGTTTGAGGCCTTCTTTGATTACCGTCCTTATGGGGAGCGTGAATATATTTTTGACCATGTCTGGCAGCAGGTGGACGATAAATTCTATGTGGCCGACTTGCAGGGGACTGATTGGACCGGATACAGGGAAACGTATAGACGTTTCTTGCCTCACATCAACAACAATTATGATTTCGCGGAAATGCTGAGCGAGTTGTTGGGCGAACTGAACGGCTCTCATACAGGCGCGCGTTATGGAGGTTCCGGCGCTGCTTTGCCTACCGCCGCTTTAGGCGTATTCTATGATGATACTTATGCCGGCGACGGATTGAAGATAAAGGAGATCATAGCCCAAAGTCCTCTGACCAAGAAGAAAACGGATGTAAAGCCGGGCTGTATCATTGAAAAGGTGGATGGCATTGCCATCCGGGCGGGTGCCGATTATTTCCCGTTGTTTGAGGGCAAGGCCGGGCGTAAGGTGGTTCTTGCAGTCTATGATCCGTCTACAGGAAAGCGTTTTGAAGAGACTGTGAAACCGATAACATACGGCGCGCAGAATGAGCTGCTTTACAAGCGTTGGGTGGAAAATTGCCGTAAGAAAGTGGATGAATATTCCGGAGGACGCCTTGCTTATGTCCATATTAAAGGTATGGACAGTCAGAGTTTCCGTAAAATGTATTCTGACTTGCTGAGTGACCGTAACCGTAAGAAGGAGGCAGTGGTAGTGGATGTCCGTCATAATGGAGGCGGATGGTTGCACGACGATGTCGTGACATTGCTGAGCGGAAAGGAGTATGAGCGTTTTGTGCCGCGCGGACAATACATCGGCAGTGACCCGTTCAACAAATGGCTGAAGCCGTCTTGCATGCTGGTATGTGAAGACAACTACAGTAATGCCCACGGTACTCCGTTTGTCTATAAGACTTTGGGCATCGGCAAGCTGGTAGGTACACCGGTCGCCGGAACGATGACTGCCGTATGGTGGGAACGTCAGATTGACCCGAGCATTGTGTTCGGTATTCCTCAGGTAGGATGTATGGATATGCAGGGAAATTATCTTGAGAATCATACATTGCAACCGGATATATTGATTTATAACGAGCCGGAAGCTACTTTGAAAGGTGATGACGCACAATTGAAAGCAGCGGTAGATTGTTTGCTGAAACAGTTGCCGGCAAAGAAATGAATGAATTTACATGAAGCTAAAAGTCTGTTTTTCTATACATATATCTATCCATCGGGACAATACCGTGATGGATCATGGCGAGAAGTCTGCTAAACCGATGAATGTATCATCACTTAGTTTTTCTGATTACGCTCATGAAGAGATAGAGCAAACTCGTAAGCGACATCAGCATAGCACGGCGAGTAATTATAGGACAGCAGTCCGTTCATTTATAAAGTTTAACAAGGGGGAGGATATCCCCCTTGTTGATATAAATTCAACGTTGATGGACTCTTATGGTGAATGGCTTCTGCAAAATAATGTTTCCAAAGACACCCTTTCCTGTTATATGCGTTCTTTGCGTGCACTTTATAATAAAGCGGTGAAAAAAGGGTATGTACAGCAATGCAATCCCTTCAGTAATGTCTTTACGGGAATCTCCCGCACTCGTAAGAGAGCGATTGAAAAAGAAGATATTCGCAAATTGCAGCAAGCGGTTCTTCCTCCCGGTTCTTTTATGCGTCTGGTACGTGACGTCTTTCTGTTTTGTTTTTATGCTTGCGGCATGCCGTTTATTGATGTCGCTTTTCTGAAAAAGTCACAATTGGAAGGTGGATTTATGACTTATAATCGCCACAAGACCGACCAACCGGTTAGAATCAAATTGGAACCTTGCATGCAGGAAATTATAAACCGTTACATATCCAATGATCGTGAATACGTATTTCCTTTTCTTTCTTCTTCAGATGAAGATCTTGCTTACAAAGAATATCAACAAAAAATGTCCTATTACAATAGGACACTGAAAATACTTGGCAAGAAGGTGGGTATTTGCAGGAGCCTTTCTTCTTATGTTCCCCGCCATACTTGGGCTACTTTAGCCTTTCGCTCTGCTGCTGACCTTTTGGTCATATCACAGGCACTTGGGCATACCGATACAAAGACTACTCGGATTTATGTGAAAGATATTGGTAGTAATAAGCAAGATACTGTAAATAAAGAACTGCTGAATGGAATTGCTGGAATTCTACCTCTGTACAAGAGCTTGAACTCACGGAAATAGGAATAGAGTACTATAACGGAGGCAAAGGTATTGAAAACCATTTAAACAACCAAGAGAAAAAATATTATTTTTCTACAATGCGTCACAAGCTATCGGCTGTAAATGATAACTTTTCTGATTGCATGCAAGTTACAGTATTTTTTCATTTCTCATTACACATGGGCTCTCTTTTTTTTCTTCTGTTAATATCCTTTTTTACAGGATATTTTTTTTCTATTCAACATTGAACTCTCATTCAGCATCTTATGTAGTAGAATAATCTTTCCTCTTGTACAGAGGTGGTATAAAAGGCTATATCCTTATTACATTTTTATTCTCTCCGATATTTATTCGCAATATCAGGGATGGGGAGATTTTGCTTTAAGGGTATATATGCCAACCACATCCACCTTTTATTTATTACATTTAAACTTTTGGACAAACAAAGCAAATTTGTAACTTGGTATGCTCTGCGTACTTATAACTGTCAAGAGATAAAAATTAGTGATTTCTTGACGGATAGGCAGATGGTGCATTTCATTCCGATGACCTATGTTGAAAGAAAGAATCGGGAGGGAAAAGTGAAGAGAGTTCTTGTTCCTGTAGTCCACAATCTAATCTTTCTGCGTAAGGATAAATCTCAAAAAGAAATACTCAGTATTCTTGGCGAGTGCATGACTCCCATAAGCGTGCTCCGTAAGGAGGGTAGTGGCGATTGTTATGAGATACCGGATAGTCAAATGGTTGAATTTCGTGCTTTATGCGATCCTGATTTTGAAGACAAACAATTCATTACTCATGATGAGGCCGATGCCAAACCGGGAAAGGAAGTTCGTATCGTTCACGGACAATTCGCGGGAATGACGGGTAAACTTCACCGCGTCAATAACAATTATTTTTTCATTAAGACACTGGCGGGTGTCGGTGTAATGATTCGCATTTCACGTTGGTACTGTAAAGTCATAGATAGTAAACTGTAATATATCTTCGAATCTTAAAAATAACGACATGCATTTTTCTGAACAAATTGACGCTTTACTGCGTCTTTCTCATAACCTTCTCTATTTAGGGATGGATGGAAGTCCTATTTATAGTGATGAACTGGCGCGTATGAGTGGGGAAACCTTTCGATTGTGTAATGAACTGTATGATGGGGGACTTCATGGCGCCAGCCCGGAGGAAGAAGCATCATTATGTCTTGCTCTTCTTTTAGGATACAATGCCACCCTTTGCGATTATGGTGACAAGCAACAACGCATCCAGCAGATATTGGAACATAGCTGGAAAGTACTGCCTCATATGAGTGATCCGTTATTGAAAGTGCGTTTGCTGACCTATTGTTATAGCGAATGCTATGAAGAAGAACTTGCTGACCAAGCCCATGCGATCATTGCCACCTGGAATGCGGATCAGTTAACTTCTGATCAGAAAGAAATTATTGAAGAACTTCAGAATATAGAAGACAATCCTTATCCATGGGAATATATTGATTGAATAAATTTTATCGGGATTCGTGGAATCCACCCTTTCAGATTACTGCCGGTTGTAGTAAACCGGCTGAAATATAGATATGGAGAAAGTATTGGCACGTCCGGCTTGAGAGAGGACTTGCGGAAGGGGTGAAAAAAATGCTTAACTAAAATAATCTTTTACTTATGGTATCTATTGAGGAAATGTCGCAGGACGACCACTTCATTCCTGATGGGATGAATGCGTTTGAGCGTAATGTAAAACGTGTAGGCGATTGCGTCCTGGCTTTTTTGGCACTCATAATTTTTTCTCCACTTTTCCTGATTTGTTATATTGCGGTGAGACTGGAAGATGGTGGCGAGGCTATTTTTAAACAAGAACGTATCGGGCGTTTCGGACGACCTTTCTATATTTATAAATTTCGTAGTATGAGGATTGATGCCGAAAAACACGGTCCGGCTCTATATGCCGGCGGAAAAGATGAACGTTTGACCAAAGTCGGAAAATTCATTCGTGAACATCATTTGGATGAATTGCCTCAATTATGGAATGTGTTTTGTGGAGATATGGCATTTATAGGACCTCGTCCTGAACGGCAGTTTTATATAGATCAGATTATGAAGGTAGATCCGCGTTATCGTTATCTCTATCAAATTCGTCCGGGAGTTACCTCTTATGCCACACTCTACAATGGATATACAGACACAATGGAGAAAATGCTTCGTCGCTTGCGTTATGATTTGTTTTATTTAGAGCATCGATCTTGGATATTTGATTTCAAAATATTATTCAACACCTTTATGAATATTATGTTCGGGAAAAAATTTTGAACTATATTTTGAACAGAAAGAAATCTCCCTTTATATAAGTTGCGAGTATTCCCCTTTTGCGTCAAAGCACGGACAAGCCTTATGTACCGAACAGCTGAGTTGATAATGTCCTAAGATTCGAGCATCCGGATAATCCGTTTTCAGTTGTCGTAAGAGGTCGAGAAGTGAACACTTCTGTGCATAGGTACGCGTATCAGCGGGTTGCCCCTCTTCATTGAGCCCGCCCTCGTAGCAGATCCCCAAACTTTTATCATTCCATCCGGCGGCATGGGCGCCGATCTGATTCGCAGGACGGCATACATGTACTTCGCCGTCACGAGTGATGTAGAAATGATAACCGATACCGGCAAAACCCCGCTGAAGATGACAGCGCCGGAGTGCCTCCACTGAAAAATCACGATCACAGCGCGTTGCGCTGCAATGAACTATCAGGAGGCGTACCTCCCGATAGTTCTGATAGAAACTGCCTGTTCTCATAAAGGTTGGTGCATACAAGAGTTCAGGCCAAACACACTTGCCAAAGCGGTAGATAATGCAATAATCACTTTGAGGACTATGCCCCATACCGAAGAAGATTTTTCTTTCATGATAATTTTAGATTAGTAATTAGCCTTTATCCCAGCGGATTCTCGTTCTCATTTCCGTCGTTGCCTTCGCCTTCGCCTTCACCTTCGCCGGGTTTGTTACCGCCGCCCGTAGTTGGCTTTTTGGAAATATCCACGGAGGTTTCTCCCGCTTTTTGCGCTTTGAGCAGAGCACGTGTGGCGGCACGGGTAGGTACCGGCAAGAATTCCAGTCCGGTGAACACATCTTTCAAATCCTCACCGGGAATGAACTGAATATTTACTCCGGTGATATTGGCCGATGTGAATTTCTCGGCGGATAGGGCTCCGCTGCTGCAAATTTGCAAACGGAACTTGCCGAGCTCTCCGAAGTCCACTTGCAAGCCTTCGTGCAGCCCGTCAATCATATTCTCCACGGTGGAGATGAGTACGGCGGACACATCTGCCCTGCTTACGGTGGTTTGTTTGGCCACTCGTTGGCTCAATTCTTTCAGGGTGAGTTCACCCGCAATTTGTGACTTGGCATAAGCCTTCGGCTCTTCATTCGGCTTAACCGGATTTTTGAGCATTGCGATACTGTAGTTCAACATAATAGATAAATTAAAGCGTGAATAATTAAAGAATGAAATAAGAGGAGGGCACCGGTGCTTCCCTTATTCCGATGGAACAAAGATACAACAGCGGAAAGCGATGAAAATGAGTGACATTGAGGTATGATAAAACTCTCTCGGATTGGAGGAATATTGATGACTTTTTCGTAACTTTATAGCCTATAAAAGAACTAAAAAGTGATCAGGAAATGAAGAATTCAAATTGTGAAACGATGGGGGATGAGGCAGAAGAATTGCCTGTCCATCCTTATTCTAAGAGTGAGCTGGCACGGGCATACGCTCCTGAAATCGGCGATCGTTCGGCTCTAAACCGTCTTTCGCGCTGGATGCGCCGGAACGAAGAGCTTTATTCGGCTTTGTTACAGACAGGCTATCGCCCTACCCAGCAGATTTTCACTTGCAAACAAGTGGGACTGATTTTCGAGTATCTGGGCAGGCCTTGATTTTACGCTTGTACGATCGTAGGCTTACGCTTGTACAAGCGTCGGTTTTCACTGGTACAAGCGTCGGCCTACACTGGTAGTAGTGCAGCCTCCCGCTTGTACAAGTGTTGGCCTTTATGCAAATAAGGTTGATATTCAGGGATTCGGAGTGAGGGTGTAGCGTGCCGTAGCGCACTGGTTGCGATAGACCTCTTCCGATTTCAGTTCCACCACCCGGTATCCCCGCTGATTGGCGGATCTGATTAGTTCAAAGCCTGCCTGCTTCATGGTAATGCCTATTTTGGTGGGGCTGAGCAGTTGCTTGACGCCCACACTGATGCGGTTTAACAGGTAAGCGGTGGTGACGAAGATACACGCTTCGCCCGGCATGGGGCGGCGAAAGTACGTAAGGATAAGTTCCCGCTCCAGATTGGGAACTTCAAAATGAGTGTTGTGCTCGTTAATCATGTTCACCTCCCGGCTGTCGAACCAATAAGAGAAGCCGTTTTTCCAAAGCGCATAGGCTTGCGTATATACCGTTTCGTAATCTACCGGATGTGTGTAGGGGTTATCGATGTATTCCACCTCGAAAGGCAGCCAGCGACGGTTCCCGGTAGGGTCGGAAAGGAAGTGGAGGTTATTGCTTGTTCCGCAAAAGCTGGCGATATGAGTCCGGTGCTCCTTGTAGTGGGCGTATGCAATGCGCTCGTTCACATCTTTCATGGTCACCATGGCCTTGAGTTGGCTCAACTCCGCCGGACGCATCTCGTCAATCTCCTCCAGGCAGATGAGGGCGAATTCGGTGAGCGTGAGCTTATCATCCTTGGTGATGTGATTATTATCCGATTTTACATAAAAATACCGTTGCAACGCTTTGGGCAACAAGTTGTTGAACCAAGTCGTCTTATAGGTTCCTTGCGGACCGATGAGGACCAGGATTTCATGATTCACCACCTGATTGTCGAATAAGGACGCGATGACGCCGACAAACCACTTCTTGAAGTATTCCGCAAACACAGCTTGTTCGCCTTTGACGTGAACGGTGGATGCCAGTTGGCTGATAGAGTCGGTAGTGCCGTCCCAAGGTTTCAAGTGCTTGAAGTGTTCGACGAAAGGATTGAATAAAGGGACGTATTCAGAACCCAATACATTGCGGATGTCGCCGATGCGCACTGCTTTCTGCTCCTTGCTCATCCGGCACCACAGGGAGTTGACGAAACGGTCGTCTATTTCTGCGTATTCAAGGTCGTGCTTGTCACCTTCGGAGCTTGAAACTTCGCATTTGCCGGTGATGACGTTCTGTCTGAATCGTGCCTGGCTGTTGAGAAAGGATTCTATTTCTTCGACATTGGCAAAGTTGTCGTTTTCGGAAGCATGGACGTCACTGCGGTGCAGTTTCCTTTTGCCGTATTCGTCGGTCTTCCGGTAGCACGAGTGAAAGACAGACGTGACATCTCCGTCGTAATCGGCAAACCGGTTTACAGCCCACTCGGTGGCTGTGTCTTGCGGGATGCCGTAAGCGTTGAGTAAGTAACCCATGCGCATGACATATTCATTGTGGCTGTGTTCGGTATACACAATATTCTCCTGGTCCAGTTCTTCGGCAGCCATTGCGACGGCCCTGTTCAGGGATTTTTGCAGACGGTGGGTGGATGTGGGAGCGCTTTTTTTCGTAACTTTGGCCTCGATATGGAAGGGGGTTGCTTCGGGATTGAAGAATACGTCGGGATCGTATGCCAACCCACTCAGGCGGGTGGCGTTTTTGCACTTCAGGTCGCATTCAGCGTTCAGTAATTGAGCGTAATAAAGATTGGTTTGTTCAAATACGTTTGCGTAAGCCTTGAGGTTCCGGCCAAAGTTATCACTGACGTAATCAGTGGGAAAGATGATCCGGATGCCGAAACCACCGATAGTGCGGTAGGCAATAAGCGTATGCTTGTCGGCGCGGATGACTTCCAATAGTTGGGGCAGCCGACCGGCAGCCACATGGTCAATATCGACCAGGGAAAGGCCGGTCCATCCGGTGATATGGTCTTTTTGCTTGCCATTCTTGAAGCGGACGGCGACTGCAAAGCAAGGGCATGATGATTTTTCGCGGGCGGCAGCGTTGGTTTGCCCTTGAGCTGCATAGTAGCGATGTTTCTCGGTATGCTCGCGCACCGATGTATCATTCTTGATAAGATTGACAACCTGTTGTAAAGTGACCTCTGCGGGCAGAGTGTCTGAATAGCCCTTGAAGAGGCTGATTGAAATGTTTTTCATTATATACTGTTTTTAAAACGATGCTGCGAAGTTCATTAGAAAGATCTGTGCAGTCAAAAAGAGATAACTGGCATATCAGTTATAAACGCACGTTAATTTAACGTATTTAATGTGCGTTAACGATTAGATAAGCGATATGCCGCTGCTTTTATCAAACAAATTATAATTATGACTCAGAAAGAGAAGCCTCTTCCGTACCTGGAATTAGGCAATTTCTTGGAGATGCTGCGTTGCGGCATCCCTGTCGGAGGCAAGTGCCTGACTATTCAGGACGTATGCCACCGCGCATCGATGAGCGTCTCTACTTACGAACATGTAAAAAGGGCTCAAGTATAAACCTGCATCAGTATTACGCTGTGCTGCGCATCTATCTGGAAGTGCTGCAAGTCGATCCGGATGTGCTCCGGAAGATACTGCCGGAACTTTATCGCTGCCTGGAGGCAGACTGGCGAAGTCAGTTGCCCTAAGTGACGGATGACACCTTTGCCAGGCAAATTCTCAACTTCTGATAGGATATATAGGTATAGAGAGCGTATTGTGTTAATAGGGTTAACATATACTGTTAGCTTCGTACGTGTATAAAAAGTGATGAATCAGGGTGGCAAAGGTGTCATTGAAGAATAGCTTGTTTAACTAAAATTGCAGACTGATCATTCTTTTCACAAATAAAAAAGGCTATATTTGCATCATAAAGTAATCATATATGTGTAAATTTTCAGAAGATAGTAAACAGAAATTAGGCAATACTCTTGTTTTTATAGCGGATAGAGTGGATCAGCTTAGTAAAACAAAATTGCTTAAATTGTTGTACCTTATGGAAGAGTATATGGTGAAGCGCTATCATGTCCCTTTTTTGGCTTTGCCCTTCGAAGTATGGCAGGCCGGTCCGGTTGTCAAAGACGTCTTCATTGACTTGTCCGACGGGCCTTATATCTTAAAAGATTTTGTTAAAACGGAAGTGAGGGATAATGGTATATATATTACTTCCGTTGCTGCATTCTGCGATGATGAGTTCTCGGAACTGGAAATTGAAATGATGGAAGATGTATTACGTAAATACGGACAACTATCGGCAAGTCAGTTGGTTGCAGAAACGCATAAAGAGGGAACGTTGTGGTATAATATGGCCAAAGAACATGGTCTATTGGATGCCTTTTCCAAGCATGAATGCAATAATTCAGATTATCGCATTGATTTTTCATTAGCTTTGGCACCTTGCGTGGCTGATAGTTATCGTGAAAGTTTGGATATTAAACAGACTGCTACTATTTTAAAAGCGGGAAGAAATGTTTGAGGAAGGGAATTTATTAAGATTTGAACCATTTCTATTCAAAAATGGAGCTTTACCAAAACCTAAGTATTTTGTTGTTATAAAAGATATAGATGGTGATTTGTTATTAGCTTCTTTACCGACTTCAAAAGACCATGTACCTCGTGATATTGAAATGAGACGAGGCTGTCTTGATATCTCAGAACGCCAATTGAATATTTTTGTTTTTCTTTCTAATGAAGTCATTTCTATAGATGCTGAGGGAAATGAATTTGCATTTCCACTGGATACATTTATTTACGGGGCAGATATAGATACCTATCCGGTCTCGACCTTTATTAAGCAGTTGCAAGATAATGATACTTCTATTCTGCTACTGGGAAAACTACAGGATGGCATCTTTCAAGAATTGAAAGAATGTCTGAAATCATCACGAATGGTTAAGAATAAATTTAGGCGATTACTTTAGTTTTTGGTAGATTTTTCCTCTAAGTACTTGTTTATGGAAACTCTTTGCAAAAAAAGGCTGATACTATGATAATGCCTAACCCGTCAATCGAACAGATATTCTCTGCAAAGAATATAGATCAGGATTGCACCCTAATCGCCGAACTGATGACTCCTTTTCAGAATCAGATAAGTTCCGCTTTATCTTCCGGTGACCATGTTCCTGCCATAGAACTATTCTTGCAATTATTGGCATCAACGGCTGTACATTTTGTGAAAGATGAGCACTGGTGCTATTTTGATGATTATTATTCTCCTGATTATCTTTGCATGACTGTATTCGATTCTTTCAAAGAAGCGATGAATGCCGGTAAGTTCCTGCCGGAAGAAATGAAGATGCTCCGTGACGGCTTGCTGGAAATTGCGAGTTTGAAGGCTGTTCAAGATTATGGATACCCGAGTGTGGAGAGATGGCTGAAAAATGATTGTTTTTACTTTTCATGAGGCTGGTTGAAAAGTAGGTGTTGGGTGAATGGCGTATTTTGAAAGTTATCTATTGTATTTATTTTATGTAGTAGAATAAATTTATTTTTGTATTTGTTGTTTGAAAGCTACAAATTGGATAAAATAAATTTTAAAAGATATATGGAGGGCATACTTACGCGCATAATGCGAGGTGAGATAGCTGACTCCTCTTTTTTCCTCAACAATTATGCACTACGGCAAAAGATGAGATTAAATGTTGCTAGACAGTGTAAAATAACATCAATATTACTATCATGATTCAAATAACAGATAAATCAAAGTGTTGCGGCTGCAACGCCTGTGGAGATATATGCCCCAAGAATGCCATCTCTTTTCATACAGATATCGAAGGATTTTGGTATCCAGAAGTTAATAAAGATCAATGCATTGATTGCGGACTATGTGATAAAGTTTGTCCCATTATTCATGTAGAGGATTTGAAGAAGAATGATTTACCTCAGTCTGAATGTCATGCCGCTATTCATAAAAATATAGAAGTTCGCTTTGATAGTACTTCTGGTGGTTTATTTTCAGCTTTAGCTGAAAAAACTTATAAAGAAGGCGGTTATGTAGGCGGTGCTATCTTTAATGAAGACTATTCTGTAAGTCACTTTATATCTAATGATAAAAAAGACTTAGTTGCATTGCGCAGCTCTAAATACCTGCAAAGTAATGCAGAAGGCTTTTATAAACTAGTCCGTCAACTTTTGAAAAATGGAGAAAAGGTATTAGTGTGTGGTACTCCTTGTCAAATGGCAGCATTACGTCGCTTTCTTGTGAAGGACTATGATAATCTTGTTATTGTAGATTTTATTTGTTTAGGGGTTAATTCTCCTAAAGTTTTTCGTAAATACTTGGATTACCTGGAAGATAGATATCAATCTAAAATAGTTTATTTCAAGGCGAAAAATAAAGAATTAGGATGGCGGCAACTAACCAGTAAAGTCGTGTTTCAGAACAAACAAGTTCTTTATGATACAAAAGATACCAGTTTCTTTACAATAGGCTATTTGGGTACAAAGGTATACTCTCGTCCTTCGTGCTACGATTGTCAGTTTAAAGGTTTTCCACGGATGGCTGATATTACTGTGGCAGATTATTGGGGAGCTGAGCATACTGTAGGAAAAGAATTGGATAATGATATGGGAACCAGTTTGGTTATGCTGAATTCCCAGAAAGGAAAATCTTATTTTGAAACGATAAAATCAACTATTATTGAAAAGGAAGTACCTTTTGAATCAATCTTAGGAGGTAATCGTGCATTGGTGCAATCATTAGATGCTCCCTTAGTTGATAGAGTGAGTTTTTATGAAGATTTGGATAAAATGCCATTTCAGGATATAGCAGCTAAATATATTCGTAGACCAATCGATATATTAACGTGGAAACGGAAACTGAAAAATGTTCTTCGTTTTTTATGGAATATAGCAAGTGTATCTCGTTTTAATTTGCCTCTTTATTGGAAGAATATTAGATATAATCTTTTTTGTAAGCAAGTGAAATGTAGTATAGTCCGAGGTGCATTTATACTTATTCATCGAAATACTATTTTGGAAATCCATCCTAAAGCGCATGTGAAAGTTAAGGGAATTTTTGTTATTGGACAGAAAAGATTCTCTAAGTCAAGGCTTGAAACTCGTCTTTTAGTTGAGAATAATGCAGTATTACAAATAGATAATAATTTTTCATTAGGTTATGGTTCTGATGTGGAAGTGTTTAAAAATGCGTTTCTACATATAGAAGGTAACGGTGCTACTAATATAAATGCTACGATTATCTGTGGTGAACATATTCACTTGTGTGATAGAGTTATGTTGGGTCGCGATATAACCATTCGCGATAATAATGGAAATCATTATATCGCTATGCGTGGATATAAGGATACGCGTCCGGTATTTATAGGTCAGCACGCTTGGTTGTGTGAAGGTGCAACTATTATGCCTGGAGTTAAAATAGGTGATGGTGCCATCATCGGTGCAAAAACTTTTGTCACCGGAAATGTAGCTGCCTATTCAATGGTTAGCGGCAATCCGGCACAAGTGATAGAAGAAGATATTTATTGGAAATATTAATTATAAACTTAAGAATATGATATTAGAAGAATTTATCAAAGGATTTGCTGAACAATTTGAAGATACGGATGTCGCTGAAATTCAAATGGATACTGTGTATCAAGATTTGGACGAATGGAGTTCGCTAACAGCAATGTCTATTATCGCTTTTGTAAAAACGACCTATAATAAAGAAATAACAGGTAAAGAGATACGTTCATGTGAAACGGTTGAGGAATTGTTTAATTTAGTAGAGGCTAAGTAGAATGGCTCAAACTTTCAATCCGTTTTCGCTTGAAGGTAAGCAGGTATTAGTCACAGGTGCATCGGCGGGCATTGGGCAAGCCATTGCTATAGCCTGTTCTAAGATGGGAGCATCTGTTGTTATAACTGGGCGTAATGTAGACCGGCTGAACGTGACTCGTTCGTTATTGGTGGGAGAAGGGCATATATCCATAATAGGAGATTTAACCGAAGAGGTGGATGTTTTAAAAATTCTTTCTTCAATTCCTAAACTAGACGGCATTGTACACTGTGCCGGTATCGGGCATCGTAAACCATGCAAACTGATTGATAAAGGCGATATAGAGGATGTGATGAATGTTAACTTCAAGGCTCCGGTCTTGTTGCAAACGGCTTTGTTGTCTGCAAAAAAGGTTAATAAGTCTGCATCTGTCGTATTTGTTGCTTCTCGTGCAGCCAATGCCCCCAGTATAGGGAATGCTCTATATAGCGCTTCCAAAGGGGCTATTATTTCGTATGCCAAATGCTTGACTTTAGAACTGGCTCCTCGTGGCATACGCGTCAACTGCATTTGTCCGGCTATGGTGTGGACTGACTTGATCTATAAAGGCGGATTGACTAAGGAGGATTTGGAAAAAGAACAATTGAAATACCCTTTGAAGCGATACGGGCATCCTGATGATGTAGCAAATCTTGCTATTTACCTGCTTTCGGATGCGGCATCATGGATGACCGGGTCGTGTATTGACTTGACTGGTGGGGGCGAATGATTTATAATAAAATGGGAGCATATATAAAAGCTATTAGTTACTACTTACCCGAACAAGTTGTTACGAATGAAGACTTGGTAAGTGAGTTTCCTGAATGGAGTGTTGAAAAAGTGGCATCTAAAGTAGGTGTGAATGTTCGTCATGTTGCTGCGGTTGATGAGACGGCAGGAGATATGGCCGAAAAGGCAGCAAAGAAACTTTTTGAAGAATACTCCATTGATTCTAAGGATATTGATTTCCTGTTGCTTTGTACGCAAAGTTCTGATTATTATTTGCCGTCCACAGCTTGTGTATTACAACATCGATTAGGGCTACGTACTGATATCGGTGCCTTTGATTATAATTTGGGCTGTTCAGGGTGTGTATATGGATTAGCTATTGCGAAAGGATTAATAGCATCAGGTATTGCCAAAAATGTTTTGCTTCTCACATCAGAAACATACAATAAATATCTTCATCCTTCTGACAAGGGTAATCGTTCTATTTTTGGTGATGGAGCAGCCGCTTGTTTGGTATCAACAGATGGATTTGCTGGAATAGGTGAATTTGTATTAGGAACCGATGGCAATGGAGCGAATAATCTGATAGTAAAGACAGGTGCTTCTCGGCATCCGGGAAGGACCGGATTGTCTATTAAGGATGATGAAGATCATGTTTGGTATGATGATTATTTATACATGAATGGTGGAGCTATATTCAACTTTACTTTAGAGGCAGTTCCGACTATGATGAAGCAAGTATTGGAAAAAAATCAATTTTTGAAGGAAGATGTAGACTATTTTGTATTCCATCAAGCTAATAAGTTTATGTTAAATACTATCCGGAAAGTTTGTGGTTTGCCGAAAGAGAAGTTTTACATTAATCTGGAGAATACAGGTAATACAGTTTCTTCTACTGTACTGATTGGATTAAAGGATTGCATGGAGAATGGAACAGTACACCAGAATATGAATGTTATGATAACTGGCTTTGGGGTAGGACTTAGTTGGGCGGGTACAATGCTTAAATTTTAATAATAATGAAAGTTCCAACTTTTACTTTAAATAATGGAATTGAAATACCTTGCATAGGCAATGGTCCTGCTGGTATTGGTTATACGCCTCGTACTATAAAAAGAAATTTGATAGGAAAAGTTTATAATAAATTCATAGGGAGGAGAATAGAAAGACATGCTTACATTAATGCAGTAGCGCATTCTTTCAAAATAGGTTTTACTCTTTTGGATAATTCTGCAGCTTACTCTAATGCTACAGCAATACGAGCTGCTATCGTAAAGAGTGGAGTTGATAGAGATAACCTGTTTATAACTACTCGTATAAGTAATAGTGCTCAGTTTAGTGGAACAGTCCGTGAAGAGTTCTTTAAACAATTAGAAGATACCGGAATAGAGAAATTCGATTTACTCCAATTCCATTGGCCTGTGACTGATTGCTATGTAGAGACATGGAAAGAGATGATTAGGCTTCAAGAAGAGGGCTATGTACGTTGCTTAGGAGTAGCCAATTGCCATCAGCATCATCTTGAAACTTTAATTGATGTTACTGGTGTAGTCCCAACTATTAATCAATTTGAAGTACATCCGTTATTTACCCAAAAGCCACTGATTGAATATTGTAAGTCTAAAAATATTCAAGTAGAAGCTTATACTGCGATAGCGCGATTTGACGATCGATTAATGAGATTACCGTTATTGAAAAATATAGCGAAAAAATATGGAAAAACGATTGTTCAAGTTATCTTGAGATGGGATATCCAAAATGGAATTATTCCTTTGGTACGTTCTTTAAATCCCAAACGTCAGATAGAGAATATTTCAATCTTTGATTTTGAATTGACCGAAGAAGAAATGAAATCTATAGATAATATTAATATAAATGCTCGAGTTCGTTACGATCCTGATAACTGTGACTTTACAATTCTTTAGATATGGCTGAGCAAACAAACAATAAGACCATAGCTAAGAATACCTTCTTTCTCTACTTTCGGATGATGTTTACAATGCTCATTGCCTTGTATACATCACGTGTGATTTTACAAATGTTAGGAGTAGATGATTATGGTATTTATCAAACTGTAGGTGGGGTTGCTGTGATGCTTTCTTTTGTAAGTTCGTCATTGAGTGCAGGGTCTTCCCGTTTTCTTACTTATGAATTGGGAAAAGGAGATAAAGATAAACTTGAACGAACATTTTCTACGGTATTGGTTATGCATATTGTTCTTGCTCTAATGATTGTGTTGCTGGCAGAAACTGTAGGACTATGGTTTGTTTACAATAGGCTACAGATTCCTACTGAAAGAATAGATGCAGCTGTATTTGCTTATCATTTTTCAATACTTACAGTATTGGCTACATTTCTTCAAGTACCTTTTAACGCTTCTATAATTAGCCATGAAAGAATGAATATCTATGCGTATTTGAGCATTGTAGAAGTCATACTGAAACTTCTCATTGTTTATTTACTTGCTATCAGCGATTGGGATCGATTAAAGTTGTATGCTATTCTTTTGTGTAGTTTGCAAGTTGGTATAACGTGGTTTTATCGTTATTATTGTATTCATCATTTTGAGGAAACGCGTGGTAAATGTTCGGTGGATAGGTCTATAATAAAGGATGTCTTAAACTATTCAGGGTGGAACTTGTGGGCAAGTGCTTCCATTGCACTGAATAATCAAGGTGCTACTATTTTGATCAGTGTGTTTTTTTCACCAGCAGTTGTTGCGGCTCGTGCTATTGCTAATCAAGTAAATATGGCGACTAATCAGTTTGTTCAGAACTTTCGTACAGCTGTCAATCCACAAATTGTAAAGAGATACGCTGCCGAAGATTATCAAGGTAGTAAGGATTTGTTGCTCAGTTCTACAAAGTACTCGTACTATATGATGCTTGCTTTGTGTTTGCCTATTTGTTTGGTGACAGAGCCTTTATTGAAGCTATGGCTGAAAATTGTTCCCGATTATACGGTAATCTTTTTGCAATTAGCTCTTATTACTAGCCTCTTTCAGGTGTTTGATACTTCATTTTATACAGCTCTTTATGCTAATGGACGAATAAGAGAAAACGCACTCATTTCTCCTACGATTGGTTTTCTTGTGTTTCCGATAGTTTATTTGCTGTTCAAAAGTGGGTATACTCCAGTTGCTCTGGCTTGGGCTTTGCTAACGTGTTATGCTCTATTGGGACTTGTTGTTAAGCCCATTCTTATAATTAAAATAGTTGGTTATACATGGAGGGATATAATGAGGGTGTTTAGGCCATGTTTCAATGTAACTCTTTTGGCAACTCCTGTGCCATTAACTATTTATGTTTTGGGTAATGAATGGGGCTTGAACGAAATACTTTATAATTTGATTTTGGTTGTTCTCAGTCTTCTCTGTGTGGCATTAAGTGTTTGGATGATTGGAATTAACCAAGAAACTAAAACCAAACTTCTCTCAATTATCATAAAGAAAATTAGAAAAAATAATGGAGCGAAAAATTGAAAAAAGTGATTATGATTTACTTCAATCTCAAACGATAGACTTCTTGAGATTTCCTTTAGCTGTTGCTGTAGTATTTATTCATAGTTTTGGAACTACTGAGTATTACTCTCCATCGTCTGACTTTTTTCATTTTTCAGGAACAGGATTTTATGACTTAATACGAATTTGTTTTTCGCATGTAGTAACTCATATAGCAGTACCTACATTTTTCGTAATATCAGGTTTTCTTTTCTTTTGTAAAGTTTCAACTTTTAATACTTTGGAAGGGTGGAAAAGAAAACTTTTAAGTCGTTTCCATACATTAGTTATCCCTTATTTATTGTGGAATCTGATAGCCGTCTTGATAGTGGTAGCAGTAAAAGTAGGTGGATTTTTTTTAAGAGGAAAACCATTGTCTAGTATTCTTGACTATTTTAGAGACAATGATTGGCTTCATCTATTTTGGGATTGTAATGTATGGGGTGAAGATAGAACTAATTGGTTAGGTGTTTATGTCTCTAGTACAGGTCCTGTAAATCTACCTTTATGGTTTTTACGAGATTTGATAGTAGTGGTTGCATTTTCTCCGATCATCTTTTGGTTACTGAAACATCTACGTTACTATTTACTGTATGTATTATTGTTATGTTATATATCAGGAATCTGGTTTAATATTCCTGGAGTGCAAGTGATAGCTTTTTTGTTTTTTAGCATAGGCGCTTATGTTGGGATTTTTGGTAGAAATGTGATAGTAGAGTGTCAAAAAGTTAAATGGCTGTTTTATGTTTTATTCTGTATACTCTTACCTTTAACAGTATGGTTTGATGGCCGTAGTACACACATAGGTTCTTTGATATATCCTTTTTTTGTGATTGTAGGTGTAGGTACTGTTTTTAATCTTGCTGCATGGCTATTAGAAACAGGTCGTGTGAAAAATAAATTTCCTGTTTTGGGAAAGAGTAGTTTCTTTATTTATGCTACTCATACACTGTTGATATTGGACTTTACAACAGTAATATGTTCAAGACTACTTTATTGGGATAATCCGGTTATACAAATTGTACGTTATTTTATGATTCCTTTGTTGGCTGTGACTATATGTTTCTTATGTTACTTGCTGATGCAAAAGTATACCCCCAAGATTCTAGGAATACTTATGGGGAATAGATAAACTAAAATTAGTTGAAGTGCGATATCTTTATTCATTTAAGCTTTAAGCATACTAGCTAATAATTGGGATGTTTACAGTGAGAACATAATCGTTGATATATTTGATAGTAGAATGGCAAAATCTTATAAAAAATGCGAATTGCTATAATAACCCTTCCATTACATATTAATTATGGTGGTATTCTTCAAGCTTATGCATTGCAGACCGTGTTAGAGCGTATGGGGCATACAGTTGAAATACTACAAAAAAAAGATTTATCTTTTCATAATAAATGGCTGATGCCATTGGTTTATGCTAAACGGTTAGTAAAAAAAATATTTTTTGATAAAACAATATGCTTATTAGCAGAGAAAAAAGAGCTGCGTGAACGTGCAATATGTCAGCAACATACCTCACGTTTTATTAATACGTATATAAATCTTAGACAAGTAGATTGTCTTTCCGATGTATCAGAAAGCGATTATGATGTAATTGTAGTAGGTAGTGATCAGGTTTGGAGGAGGATATATTATGCTAAGATATATCGAAATATTATGCTAAGTGTTAATCCCGCAGATGCTTTTTTGAAATTTGCAGAGAATTGGAATGTGAAAAAAGTAGCATATGCCGCATCATTCGGAGTGGATAGCTGGGAGTATACATCTGAGGAAACAAAAGATATCATTCTTTTAGTGCAAAAATTTGATAATGTCTCTGTCAGAGAGGATTCAGGGGTTGAACTATGCCAAAAATATCTGGGACGAAGTGTGCAGCATGTTATCGATCCAACCATGTTACTTAATAAATTGGATTATGAACGGTTGTTTAAAGTAAGTAATACTCTTTGCTGTCGTGGTTCGTTGGTATCGTACATTCTAAATCCCAGTAATAATAAAACTAGATTAGTAGAACATATTGCAAAGGAGCGAGGCTGGCAAGCCGTTGAACTGAATTCGAAGGTTGAAAATGGCTCTGCTTCCATTGAAGAAAGAATCCATCCCCCTGTTGAACAGTGGTTAAAGGGAATTTATGAAGCAAATTTTGTTGTGACAGATAGTTTTCATGCTTGTGTATTCTCTATTTTATTTAGTAAACCTTTTGTGGTACTAGCTAATCAAGAAAGAGGTAATGCGCGTCTTGTTTCTCTTATGAAAATGTTTAATTTAGAAAAGCATCTTCTAACAAGCATAAATGATTATACCTTTTCAGATGATTATAATATTTCATCATCAGTATTTGATAAATTAAGAGATTATCAATTAAGAGCAAAAGAATTTCTTTCTCAAATTTGACAAAAAATGATGTTACCTAAAGTTTCTATCATAGTTCCTGTATATAATGCAGAAAAGTATTTAGCAACATGTGTTGACAGTGTTTTATCTCAATCCTTTAAAGATTTTGAGCTCTTGTTAGTTGATGATGGCAGCTGTGATTCTTCTGGGATAATCTGTGACTCATTTGCCTCTAAAGATAATCGGGTAAGAGTTTTTCATATAAGTAATGGAGGTCCTAGTAAAGCTCGCAATTATGGACTAGATAGAGCTTTTGGCAAATATGTACTGTTTGTGGATGCTGATGATTGGATTGATAAACGGACTCTTGATATTATAGCGAATGAAAATACGATAGATTTGTTGTTCTTTGGATTTAAACAGATAAAGAATAACTCATCTGAAAAATGTCAAATACCAAGATCCCCACAACATATCTCTACTAATCTTGAAAATACACTTGAAATGTTATTTACTGATGAAAATCAATGCTTTGGTTTTACATGGAATAAATTCTTCAGACGAGAAATATTGGATACTTTCAAAGTGAGATTCTGTGAAGAACTTCGATATAGAGAAGATGAGATATTCACTTTGCAATATTGTAAATATATATCGTCTATCGGCTTGAGCGAAGAATGTCCTTATAATTATAGATTATTAGATGACAGTTTGTCGCACCATGTAAATGCTAATCCAAACTATTTAGTCTTAGCTAATATTATAGAAGCTGAATTAGGAAATAATATGTGGAAAACAAACTTCTTTGAAGCATTAATAAATAGAACTTTTACTTACTATTTTTTAGCAATCTCAGAAGATATACATTCAATAAATGTATCAACTGCACTGTACGAATGTGATAGATTTTTTCATCAATATCAAAAGAAAATAACTACTTCTTACTTAAAGAAGATTTTATTTTCTATTCCAGCTCAAAATGTACGTTTATTTGTTATTGAGTCACTATGCAAACTCCGATTAAAGATTCACTATTAATATGAATTTGAAGAAAATATTAAGACCATTGTATTGGGAGCTGAAGTGCTTTAGCTTTCGTTCTATAAAATATCGGATTCATTTCAAATCTTGTGGAATGCGTCTAAAAATTGGCCATGAAGTTTATATACGAAATCCACATATGGTGAGCGTTGGCCGAAATGTAACGATTGAACATCATACTTCATTATTCATAAATCCTATTGGTGAGACTGCTGAAATAATTATAGGTGATAATGTGATTTTGGGTAAATATAATGATTTTGGTTGCAGTAATAAAATTATTATTGGTAACGATGTAATAACTGCTCCATTCGTACATATAACAGATAGAGATCATTCTTATGAGGATATTACGGTTCCAATAATGTACCAATCTGCAAACTCAAAAGGGGCTGTAGTAATAAAAGATGGTACATGGCTTGGATTTGGTGTTCAGATAATGAGTGGTGTAACAATAGGGAAGCAATCAGTCATTGCAGCTGGCAGCATTGTGACAAAGGATATTCCAGATTATTGTGTTGCTGTAGGAAATCCTGCACGTGTGATAAAAAAGTATAACTTAGATACTCAAAAATGGGAAAAATGTTGAAATATGATTGTCTAATAGTTGGTTCGGGATTATTTGGAGCCACATATGCTCATTTGGCTCATGCACGAGGGAAAAAATGTCTTGTAATAGATAAGAGATCTCATGCTGGAGGGAATATTTACTGTGAGGAAGTAGAAGGCATTAATGTGCACAAATATGGAGCACACATCTTCCATACATCAGATGAGAAGATCTGGAGTTTTGTTAATTCTATTGTACCTTTCAATCGCTATACTAATAGTCCGATTGCACATGCGCCCAATGGTAAACTCTATAATTTACCGTTCAATATGAACACTTTTCATCAAATGTGGGGTGTAAAAACTCCTATTGAAGCACAGGCTAAGATAGATGAACAACGCTGTAAAGCTATTGAAAAGATGAGAGCGGAGGGAGTAATTGAACCTCGTAATCTTGAAGAACAAGCTCTGACACTTATTGGTAGTGATATATATGAACAGTTAATCAAAGATTATACAGAGAAGCAATGGGGACGCCCTTGTGTTGATTTACCAGCATTTATTATTCGTCGTCTTCCTGTACGTATGACATTTGATAATAACTATTTTAATGACTCTTACCAAGGTATTCCTATTGGTGGTTATAATAAACTAATAGAAGGGCTTTTGCAAGGAATTGAGGTTCGGCTTGATACTGATTTCTTTGAACAACGTAATTATTGGGAATCTGTAGCTAATCAAATTGTGTTTACAGGTAAAATAGATGAATATTATGGATACCGTTTTGGTAAACTGGAATATCGTACAGTGCGTTTTGAACAAGTTAAAATGAATACTCCAAACTATCAAGGTAATGCCGTAATGAATTATACGTCGAAAGACGTTCCTTATACTCGAATTATTGAGCATAAGCATTTTGAGAAATTTGGTATGGAAATTTATGAAAACCCTTGGACGGTAATATCTAAAGAATATTCTACAGAATGGTACGATGGTATGGAACCATTTTATCCTGTAAATGATGAACGTAACACTGCAATTTATGAAAAGTATCGTGCTCTTACAATGCATGATACTCATGTTGTTTTCGGTGGTCGTTTAGCAGAATATAAATATTATGATATGGCCCCTATAATATCTCGTGTATTCAAATACTTTAAGTAAAATAATTGAGTGGCTAAAATATGTAGATAATTAGTTTTAGCTTGTAAAAGCAGATGATTGTTGTGTAATATAAGTATATATAATTATGTCTCAAGATACCACAGTTTTAGTATGTTGTCATAAAAAAGATTATTGGTACGATGGCCCTGGATTTTTACCTATACAGGTAGGTAAAGCTCTATCAAATATAGATTTAGGCATACAGGGTGATAATACAGGTGATAATATATCTTCTAAAAATCCAAATTATTGTGAGCTTACTGCTCACTATTGGTATTGGAAAAATGGTAATAAAACGAAGTATATTGGTCTATGCCATTATCGAAGATATTTCAGCTTTGAATTGTCATTGCCTTTTCCTAGAAGTTTGTTAAATATCAATGAAAGTCAAATTAAAACATGCCCTCCTATTCTACCGGACTTAGATTTTGTGTTTGAGGACTGTGATATAATTTTAGCAAAACCATATAACACTCCATTCTCTCTAGAAACAGAGTATAAAGTAGCGCATATAGCCAATGATTTGCAAATCTTACGTAATGTTATCGCAGATAAATATTCTATTTGCTTACCTGTTTTTGATGAGTTGATGAAATATAATAATAAGCTTTCAGCATACAATATGTTTATTACTAAAAACTCGACATTCGAAGAATATTCTAATTGGCTTTTTGATATCTTATTTGAAGTTGAGAGACGAGTTAAAATATCTTCTTATGCAGATCAAGCTCGTATCTTTGGTTATATGAGTGAGCGTTTGCTAAATGTGTTTGTTCGGTATAAAAAATTAAGAGTTACTCAAATGCCTGTTATAAAAATAGATGAGAGTCCTAATATCGATTATTATAAAATACTTCTTTGCTATTTAAGAAATGAATTGTCTGCTAGATTAACATATTCAAGAAAATAATTTTATTATTAACTCATTGAAGAATGAATGAGGAATTAAATTTGTATGTAGGTTGGTTCTTTTATAATTTAATCTGTATACTTTTATTTTGTTTTATATTATTTAGATTAAAAACAAAACAGCCGAAGCAGCTGATTTATCTAACCATTTTAGTATGCTTGTTGATTGCGGTATTTGGTAATGCCATAACAATGGATTATCGTGCATATTGGAAAATAATACAACAAATAGTGTATGGCTCACGAAAGCATATTCATTTGGAGGAAATTTATAAGTGGTATATTAGTCAGATAGGTGCAAATTATATATTGTGGCAAATGGCAATATATGTACCTGCGTATCTCGTTTTTTATTATATAATTAAGTACCTGAACATAAAGCGGATTAAGCTCTTTCTATTCCTTTTTGTTATATTGATTCTTTATTATGATTGTATTGGTTCAAGACAATTTTTGTTTATAATATTTTATTATTCCAGCTTACTTTTTATAGCTAATCGTAAGTTCCTTTTAGGAATGGTAGTGTTATGTGCTTCATTTTATTTGCATAAGATGGCTTTAATGGCTTTACCTTTAGCTTTTTTATTTCTTATACCTTTAAAAAATAAACTCATATTATTCGTTTTAATTGTAATCATTTTAACAATAGGGTGTAGGATAATTTTGGCTTCTTATATTGAAGAAATTGCTCAAATTGCAAAAATATCCGGAAGTGATGGCTATCTTTCTACTGAGGGGGAGGCTGATTCGACAGGTAGTATATGGTGGGAAATAATAGGAACATATACTCTTTATACACGACTTGTACTTTTAACCATTTGTCTTTATAAAACTCGTGAGATAGTAAAAAGTGGTACGACGATCAATAAACTGATTTATGCTATAGTTTTTTGGACCACACTGCTTTCGCTTTTCTTTAAATATGTAGGTTTAGCAAATGGAACAATTTCATATAGACTCTTGTCTATCGGCGCTATAGGTTTCTGCTACTTATTCACTCTAGTTCCTGAATATTCAAGAATTAGGAATTGGCAAAAAATAGTTTTTGTGATAATGATGCTGATTTACTTTGTATTAACAAATGCTTATATAACTGGGGTTAGCCATTCAGTAATGTTAGGTGAACTTCCGCTAGAATAATGTGTAGTATGTCAAATATACTCTTCTTTACTTCTAATGAGATAGCTCCTTCAATAGGTGGTGTTGAGCGTGTTGCTTCTATAATGTTCCGTGAATTAACCCTTAGAGGGCATAAAATATATACGGTATATTATATTAAAACAGATGTGCCGGATAAATTACCAGATCAGTATCAACTGCCATTAGTGTCTAAATTGAACGCAAAGGAAAACTTAAATTTTCTTGATGATTTGATAAGAGATAAGCAAATCAATATAGTTATTAATCTTGGAGGTCTTTATAATAACAGTTCATCGTTAATTGTGAAAGCTTGTAGAGACTCGGAAATTCCACATATCTCTGTATATCACAACTCGTTTGATAGCTTGCTTTGGTCTTGGCATCCTTTTGCTAAATTAATGAAATATTATTCATGCAGAAAGCTATTACAGTTTATATTAGCTTTAGTAGAGCGTTTCCCATTATATAAAGGTGCGAAGTATATTTATAAATATACCCATACAGCTGTTGTGCTTTCTGATTGTTATATTAAGGAGTTTCGTTTTTTTGTCAATTTGACTGCAAATAGAGTAGTTTCAATTTGTAATCCACTGCCTATATCTATAGAACGAAGAACTCAATGGGCAGAAAAAGAAAATATTGTACTTTTTGTTGGTCGGCTGGATTCTCAAAAAGGTCTGGACAAAATGCTTCGAATTTGGTCACATATTAATTCTAATGGGTGGAAACTTCAAATTGTTGGAACAGGACCATTAGAATCTAAATTGAAAAAAATGGCAGTGCAATTGAGCATAAATAATATTGAATTTTTGGGACATCAATCTCCGTTTGAATTTTATCGAAAGGCTAAAATATTCTGTATGACATCTCTTTATGAGGGCTATCCAATGGTCTTGATTGAGAGTATGGCTTATGGATGTGTCCCAATAATGTTCAACTCATACTCTGCTGCTAAAGATATAGCTCAAAAAATGGGAAATGGAATTGCAGTGAAGGCTTTTGATGAAGCTTCTTTTATTAAGGAGTTGATGAGGCTAATGGCTGCAAAGGAAGAATTGGAGGTATTACATAAAATGAATTTAGATTTAGCAGAGCGTCATGCTATTGCGCCCATTATTGATAAGTGGGAAACTTTAATTAGTAAAGCAATCCAGTCGAAAGGTAATCAGATGGTGGTCAGAGGTTTGTCGGATTAGTATACCAATAAATAAATTGTGTTCTACTAAATAATCGTATATCTTTCTCTTTTTTATTCTTTTGAGGAATAAAATAAAATCTAACTAAGTATGCAAATAGAAATTTTAATATCTTGTATGCACCAGGATACTTTGTCATTAATCAAACGTACAAATATAACTGGGCATGTCTTGGTAGTAAATCAGTGTACTGAGAATGACTATAGTGAGATTGGAAATCAACGTGTTATTTTCAGTTCAGAACGTGGGCTTTCTCGTAGCCGTAATATGGCATTGAAGAATGCGAAAGGTGATATCTGTTTAATTTGTGATGATGACGAGATAATGTACAATGATTATGAAATGAAAATATTGAATGCTTTTGAAGAGCAGAAAGATGCAGATATTATTGCTTTTCAAATTGATGATGCAGGAAAGACTTATATAAATAAAAAGAAAAAACTCAATTACTTAACGGTTTTGAAAGTTGCTAGTTGGCAGATTGCTTTTCGAAGGAAAAGCATTATAAATAACAATATATGGTTTGATGAGACTTTAGGAAGTGGAGTTTCAAAAGCTGGTGGTGAAGAAGTTAAATTTTTGTATGATTGTTTGAAAAGAGGCTTAAATATATATTTTGTTCCTATTTCTATTGGAAGGATGATTGAAGGCGAATCTAAATGGTTTAATGGCTGGACTAAAGAGTATTTCTTTGACCGAGGAATTTTTACTGTAAAACTGATGGGTAAAATAGGAGCATTTCTCTATGCATTATATTTTTTAATTTTTAAATATAATCTTTACAAAAAGGATATTTCGTTTCATAATGCTTTGTTTTTTATCTGTAAAGGGATATTTAAATAATGAAAACTCCGTTAGTTTCTGTTATAACTCCGTGCTATAATGCTGCTCTTTTTATTGCTGAAGCTATTAATTCAGTGATAGCTCAATCATACACAAATTGGGAATTACTGATTGTAGATGATTGCTCTACGGATAACTCTGCATTAATTATTTTGGAATATTGTTCGGTTGATTATAGAATTCATTATTTTAAGACGGAACAACCTTCTGGTTCTCCTTGTATTCCCCGAAATATAGGTATTCAGAATGCAAAAGGACGATATATTGCTTTCTTGGATAGCGATGATGTATGGTTACCATGTAAATTGGAAGAACAATTGCCATTGTTTAATGATAGGCATACGGCGATAGCATTTTCTGATTATGAAAAAATAAGTGAGGCGGGAGCTAGGAATAAACGGCGGATTAAAGCTCCTGCTATTACAGACTACAAGAAACTATTGAGAGGGAATGTGATTGGTTGTGTGACTGCGGTGTATGATATATCGAAAGTTGGAAAGATATATTTTGAGAATATCAATCATGAAGATTATGTAATGTGGCTTTCTATATTGAAGAAGGGCTACATTGCTCAAAATACCAATACGGTAACGGCTCTATACCGGATTCGCAAGAAATCTGTTTCTTCTAATAAATTGAAAGTACTGTTTTGGCAGTGGAATATCTACGTACGTGTGGAGAAAACAGGTTACTTGAAGGCTATATATTATTTCTGTCATTATGCTTATAAAGCTTTTTTAAAGAGTCGAAAATAAATTTATGGATGTAAATTATAAAATTCTTGATACTCAGCGTATCATCACCTACATATCTGCTTCATCCAATGAAGTATCTGTAGAAGACATTATCCTCTATTCCGGTGCCGACAAGTTCCGTGTATATCCTGCTCTTTTTGAGCTGGAGCAGAGTGGATGGCTGGAAGTAGTAAAACGTGAGGAACTTGGAGCACCATCTGTTGTTCGAAAGAAGAGAAATGAAGATTAACGACAGGTAACAGCGGTTACTTTGTTTTTAGGCGCAGTCGAAACTAATCCTTTAGGAATGGTTTCGGCTGTTTTTTTTAACTATTGAATGAAGAGGCTATGAACGATTGCATTTTGCTGTAAGCCTAGTTGGCATGAGCTTATGCATCAACTTTCCTAAGAAAGAACATCCTTATTTTGTTTTGTGCTCAAATAAGAGTTACTTTGTATGCAAGAAGCAAAAATGGAGGAACCATATGGAAGTGCAACAGAAACTTTATCCAATAGGGATACAGACCTTTTCGGAGCTGATAAGAAAGAACTATTTTATAAATGGAATTCTTTTCTAGGAAAGTGCGGAAGTATGACAATCAGATACGGATATCCGCTCCCCACATCAATTTATTCCGTAATGTATCGAAGAAGATATGGTTGTATCGTTTCACCACCTTGATGGAATAGTCTGCCCGTGAGAGGGTAAGCCGGGTGGATTCTTTGCATGATTCGCTGCGGCCGTCGATGGCGACCAGGAAATTATGGCTTCGGCTTTCTACATCAAGTGTTATTTCCCAATCATCACAGATGACGATGGGACGGACATTGAGACTATGTGGAGCTACAGGGGTAATGGCAATCGTTTTACTGTGGGGTACGATGACCGGACCTCCCACGCTGAGCGAATAGGCTGTAGAACCTGTGGGAGTGGAGACGACCAATCCGTCGGCTTGATAGGTGGTCAGCGGGGCGCCGTTGATGGCCGCATGGATACTGATCATGGAGGAACTGTCTCTTTTCAGTACGGCAATCTCATTGAGCGCGTAAGGGGATTTCATTAACTGTTCGTCGTCACACTTCAGTTGCAGCACACTGCGCTCTTCTACTTTATAGCGGTTGTTGTAAATCTCTTCAAAAGTATTCTCCATCTCTTCGGGAGAGATATCCGCCAGAAATCCTAAACGGCCGGTGTTGATGCCTAAAATGGGAATGTCCTTTTTCCCCACGCGGCTGGCTGCCTTCAGAAATGTACCGTCACCGCCGATGCTGATGACCATGTCGGCATAAAAATCATCTCCGTCAAACAATTCTGCGGACGGTATGTTAAGGTGTAAGTCGGCAGTCAGAAAATGATAGAACTCCCGGCAGATACAGAGTTGTGCACCGTGCCGTTCCAATATGCGGAAAAGGTTCTCTGCATGCGAAGATTTTTTTGCTTGATAGGTATTTCCAAATAGGGCAAATTTCATAGTCAATTCTGTTGTTATGCTGCGCAAAGATGCTATTTTTTTCTCAGAATGCTGCCAACATATCGCTATTATTTGTACTTTTGCCCCAAACTATAAATCAAATTATGACGAGATTAAGCGTAAACATAAATAAGGTTGCAACGCTGCGTAATGCCCGTGGAGGCGATGCACCTAATGTAGTTAAAGTGGCATTGGATTGTGAGAACTTTGGTGCTGACGGTATTACCGTGCATCCTCGTCCGGATGAAAGGCATATCCGCCGGAGCGATGTTTATGATTTGCGTCCGTTGCTGCGTACCGAATTTAACATAGAGGGATATCCTGCTCCGGATTTCATAGACTTGGTTTTGAAGGTGAAGCCGCATCAGGTGACTCTGGTGCCTGACAGCCCTACACAACTGACTTCGAATGCCGGTTGGGATACCAAGACTAATCTTGATTTTTTGAGTGAGGTGCTCGATGAGTTCAATAATGCCGGTATCCGTACGTCTGTCTTTGTTTCAACTGACGCGGAAATGATAGAATATGCGGCAAAGGCAGGTGCCGACCGTGTAGAACTATATACGGAACCATACGCGACGGCTTATCCTAAAGGGAAAGAAGCGGCGATAGCCCCCTTTGTGGAAGCGGCGAAGGTGGTTCGTAGTTTAGGGTTGGGACTGAATGCCGGACATGACTTGAGTTTAGTGAATTTGAATTATTTTTATCAAAACATTCCATGGTTGGATGAGGTTTCTATCGGGCATGCACTGATTTGTGATGCATTGTATCTGGGACTGGAACGTACCATTCAGGAATATAAAAACTGTCTTCGCTGATGAATGCAATGTTGTTATTGGCCCAAGTGGCTCCGGCACTCACTGATTCTATTGCAGGTGCCAATCCCGTATTGACTCCGATATCCGCTCCCGATGAGATGAATTTGTGGAGCATGGCTGTCAAGGGAGGTTGGATTATGATCGTGTTAGGTCTGATGTCCATACTTTGCTTTTATATCCTGTTTGAACGCAATTATGTAATCCGGAAGGCGGGAAAGGAGGACCCTCTGTTCATGGACAAAATCAAGGATTATATTCTGGGTGGAGAACTGAAGGCTGCCATCGCTTATTGCCGGAGTGTGGACACGCCCTCGGCCCGTATGATTGAGAAAGGTATCAGCCGTCTGGGACGACCGGTGAATGATGTGCAGGCAGCCATTGAAAATGTCGGTAACATTGAGGTGGCGAAATTGGAAAAGGGGATGACGATCATGGCTACTATTTCCGGCGGTGCGCCGATGCTGGGCTTTCTGGGCACGGTAACGGGTATGGTGCGGGCTTTCTGGGAGATGGCAAATGCCGGGAACAACATTGATATAACAATGCTTTCCGGTGGTATCTACGAAGCGATGATTACTACGGTAGGTGGCCTGATTGTCGGTATCATTGCCATGTTTGCCTATAACTATCTGGTGACGTTGATTGATGGTGTGGTCAATAAGATGGAAGCCAAGACAATGGCATTTATGGATTTGCTGAATGAACCGGCTAAGTAGTAATTTATAATAGGTAATTTATAAAGTGTTAAAACGTAGAATTAAAATATCACCTAATTTCAGCATGGCGTCCATGACGGACTTGATATTCCTGCTGTTGATTTTCTTTATGATAACATCTACCATGGTATCGCCGAATGCTATCAAGGTCTTGTTGCCGCAAGGAAAACAGCAGACCTCTGCCAAGCCTTTGACGAGGGTCATTATTGATAAGGACTTGAATTATTATGCCGCTTTCGGCAATGATAAGGAAAAGATGCTGTCTTTGGAAGAGCTGACTCCGTTCCTGCAGGAATGTGCGGTAAAGGAACCCGAAATGTATGTTGCCTTGTATGCTGACGAGACAGTGCCTTATCGGGAGATTGTCAAGATACTGAATATTGCGAATGAAAACAAGTTCAAGATGGTGCTGGCTACACGCCCGCCGGAAGGGAACAAATAAATGAAAGGAAAGTGTGCCATTTGCAATGTGCGGTTTAACTTTTCAGCACGATGGCGCGGTCGAATTGTACATTGTAAATGGCAAATGATATCATGGTAGATCAGAAAAAAAGAGGTAAATATGTAGGGGCTATAGGTGCGGTGCTGGTGCATGTCGCGTTTATTGCCTTTCTGATACTGGTAGGATTTACAGTGCCCAAACCTTCGGAAGAAGACGGTATGCCTGTGATGTTGGGTGAAATTCCCGATGCGTCGGGTATGGCCGATCCTTCTTTGGTGAAAGTGGATGTGATTCCGGAAGAGGTCGCTCCTCAAGTGGAGGAGGCTGCCGAACAAGATATCATTACGCAGGAAACTGAAGAGACCGTTGTGCTGAAACCTAAGGCTGAACCTAAGAAGAAAGAGGTGAAGAAACCGGAAAAGACAGCCGCTGAAAAAGCGGAGGAGGCCCGTAAACTGGCGGAGGCGAAAGCGGAGAAGGAGCGCAGGGAAGCTGAAGAAGCAGCGCGCAAACGGGTTTCCGGAGCCTTTGGCAAGGGGGCGCAGATGGGTAGCAAAGGGAATACGGAAGGACAAGGGATACAGGGAAGTCCTAAGGGGAATGCACCGGCCGGGGCCACTAGCGGTACGGGCGGTTATGGCTCTTTCAACCTTGGAGGGCGCTCTTTAGGGGAAGGGGGGCTGCCACGCCCTATATATAATGTACAGGATGAAGGTAGGGTAGTAGTGACGATTACGGTAAATCCGGCAGGCCACGTCATTGCGACCAGTATCAATCGCCAGACGAATACCGTGAACCCTGCTTTGCGCAAAGCTGCGGAAGATGCCGCTAAAAAAGCCCGCTTCAATGCAGTGGGCGGCTTGAATAATCAAACGGGAACTATAACGTATTATTTTAATCTAAAATAAGAGGAGGATCAATTATGGGTACAGTTTATGTCTTTTTTGCTGACGGATTTGAGGAGATTGAAGCTTTCACTGCTGTGGATGTAATAAGACGTGCGGGGTTGAATGTGGAAATGGTGACAGTAACTCCTGATGAGATAGTAACGGGTGCGCATGGCGTACCGGTTTTGTGCGACAAGAATATCGTGAATTGTGACTTTTTTGATGCGGACTTGATTTTGTTGCCGGGGGGGATGCCGGGTGCCGTTACATTGGAGAAGTGCGATGATTTGCGTAAGCTGGTGTTGCGTTTTGCAGAACAGGAGAAGCCGATGGCGGCTATCTGTGCCGCACCTATGGTATTGGGTAAGTTGGGCTTGCTGAAAGGTAGGAAGGCTACTTGCTATCCGGGTTTCGAACAATATCTGGAGGGGGCTGAATATACCGGTGCAATCGTTGAAAAGGACGGTAATATCATAACCGGCAAGGGACCGGGTGCCGCCATGGAGTTCGCATTGGCGGTTGTGGAACTTTTGCTAGGCAAAGAGAAAGTGAAGGAACTGAAAGAGGCAATGTGTGTTTGTTAATTCATAATTCATGAAGTCAGCTCTTATAGTTGCGGGTGGCAAAGGGGTACGTATGGGAACGGAACTTCCCAAACAGTTTCTTCCTGTTGGGGGGAAACCTGTGTTGATGCGTACTTTGGAAGCCTTCTATACTTACGATCCGGAGATGCGAATTATATTGGTACTCCCGCGCAGCCAACAAGAATACTGGAAGCGATTATGCCGGGAGTATCGTTTTTCTGTTTGTCATACCATAGCGGATGGAGGGGATACCCGATTCCATTCGGTAAAGAATGGTCTGGCTCTGGTCGAGGCTCCCGGTCTGGTGGGGGTGCATGACGGTGTCCGTCCATTTGTGTCGCAGGAGGTGATTTCCCGTTGTTATGCTTTGGCGGTGGAAAAGAGAGCTGTCATCCCCGTGGTGGATGTAGTGGAGACTGTCCGTCATCTGGAAGGAGAGCGGAGTACGACCGTCAACCGTGACAACTATAAATTGGTACAGACCCCGCAGGTCTTTGATGCCGCCCTTTTAAAGGAAGCATACGAGCAGCCTTATACATCTCATTTTACTGATGACGCCTCCGTTGTAGAGGCTTTGGGTATCCCTGTCTTTCTGACAGCGGGGAACCGGGAAAACATTAAAATAACGACTCCTTTTGATTTAAGAATTGCTACAGCACTTATAGATTCATGTTCGATTTAGCTACGCGTGACATAAAATATTTGTCGGGCGTCGGGCCGCAGCGCGCTTCGGTGCTTAATAAAGAGCTGGGCATTTATTCCCTTCACGATTTATTATATTACTTTCCTTATAAATACGTTGACCGTAGCCGTATCTACTCCATCCGGGAGATTGACGGTACTATGCCCTATATTCAGCTGAAAGGAGAAATATTGGGTTTTGAAACTGCCGGTGAAGGGCGCCAGCGACGGTTGATAGCCCATTTCTCGGATGGTACGGGTATTGTTGACCTGGTTTGGTTCCAGGGGATTAAATACTTAGTGGGCAAGTATAAGGTGCATCAGGAATACATCGTTTTCGGTAAGCCTACGGCGTTTAACGGACGGATTAACATTGCCCATCCGGATATTGACCTGGCATCAGAGCTGAAGCTGTCTTCTATGGGGATGCAGCCTTATTACAGTACGACGGATAAAATGAAGCGCAGCTCGCTGAATTCGCATGCCATTGAAAAGATGATGAGCACTGTGATCCAGCAATTGAGTGAACCTTTGCCGGAAACTCTTTCCGCCGCCATCCTGAATGAGCATCACCTGATGCCTTTGACAGAGGCGTTGACCCATATTCATTTTCCCGTCAATTCGGACTTGTTGCGTAAGGCGCAGTATCGCCTAAAGTTTGAAGAACTTTTTTATGTCCAATTGAACATCTTGCGTTATGCGAAAGACCGTCAGCGGAAATATCGTGGCTATATCTTTGAAAAGGTGGGGGAGATTTTTAATACTTTCTACTCCCGCAATCTTCCCTTTGAGTTGACGAATGCACAGAAGCGCGTTCTGAAGGAAATACGTCGGGACGTAGGTTCGGGAAAGCAAATGAATCGTCTGCTGCAGGGGGATGTAGGCAGCGGAAAGACTTTAGTGGCTTTGATGAGTATGTTGATGGCGCTTGATAACGGGTTTCAGGCATGTATGATGGCGCCGACTGAGATTTTGGCGAACCAGCATTATGAAACCATTCGTGAGTTGCTGTACGGTATGGACGTGCGGGTCGAACTGCTGACAGGCTCCATCAAGGGTAAACGTCGCGAAGCGATTCTTGCCGGCTTATTGACGGGGGATATACATATTCTTATCGGGACTCATGCCGTGATAGAGGATACGGTTAATTTTGCCTCGCTGGGTTTGGTGGTAATTGATGAACAACATCGTTTCGGGGTGGCGCAGCGGGCCCGTTTATGGACGAAAAATGTGCAGCCGCCCCATGTGCTTGTCATGACTGCCACTCCTATACCGAGGACATTGGCTATGACTTTGTATGGCGACCTTGACGTCTCTGTCATTGATGAACTTCCTCCCGGACGCAAGCCTATTGCTACCATTCATCAGTTTGATAACCGGCGGGAGAGTTTGTACCGGTCTGTACGTAAGCAAATTTCGGAAGGACGGCAGGTTTATATCGTTTATCCGTTGATAAAGGAGAGTGAGAAGATTGATTTAAAGAATCTGGAAGAAGGGTATCTGCATGTTTGTGAGGAGTTTCCCGAATGCAAAGTCTGCAAAGTGCATGGCAAAATGAAGCCGGTCGAGAAGGATGCGCAGATGCAGCAGTTTGTGGCCGGTGAGGCGCAGATAATGGTGGCTACCACTGTCATTGAAGTGGGGGTGAATGTCCCGAACGCATCAGTAATGATTATAGAGAATGCCGAACGTTTTGGCTTGTCACAGTTGCATCAACTCCGCGGCAGGGTGGGGCGTGGCGCAGACCAGTCTTATTGCATTCTTGTCACAGGTTATAAATTGGCGGAAGATACCCGGAAGCGTCTGGAAATAATGGTCCGTACCAACGATGGCTTTGAGATTGCTGAAGCGGACCTTAAATTGCGCGGTCCCGGTGACTTGGAAGGAACTCAGCAGAGCGGCATTGCTTTTGATCTGAAAATAGCGGATGTTGTCCGTGACGGGCAACTGCTGCAATATGTCCGTGAAGTGGCACAGAAAGTGATCGATGTTGATCCTAATGGCATACTTCCCGAGAATGAAATCCTGTGGAGGCAGTTGAAGGCATTGAGAAAAACGAACGTTAATTGGGCTGCCATTAGCTAAAAAACGGTTAAACATACGCTTTATTTACACTTTATGTTGTAAAACATGTTTGCTCGTATTCTTCCTATTTATAGGGGATTAAGATAGGACGTGCGACCGGATAAAACCTTCCACTTCGAAAAAATAGTTAATGACTGACGCTGTTTTTCAGAGAGAAACGTTACCTTTGGGAGAATTTTTTAAAAAATCAATCTGGATATTCGCGTAGAACAGGTGGTGATGATTACCGGCAATGCTTGCAACGGATATCAAAATGAATGACGAAACGGAATGAATTTTAATTGGATTAAAACAGTTTTATTGGCTGCGACGGCAACAGTTAGCTTGAATTCTTTCTCGCAGGATTTGATTGCACGTCAGGCTCCCATTGATAGAAAACTTAAAAGTGTAGATTCACTGGCTTTACAAAAACAGATACGTGCTGAACAGTCTTTGTATCCGGGGCTGGATTTATATCCGAACTGGAACAATGAGTTTGTGCAGGCCTATGGTGATGCCATTGTACCGGAAAGTTACACGTTTGATTTGACAGGTTTCTGCATGCCCACTCCCAATACACGCATTACGGATGTGTTCGGTTACCGTCCCCGCAGAAGAAGGGCGCACTATGGACTGGACGTCAAAGTATATGTCGGAGATACGATCCGTGCAGCTTTCGACGGTAAGGTACGTGTCGTGAAAAATCAAGGACGCCGTGGCTATGGGAAATATGTCGTTATTCGTCATGACAACGGGTTGGAGACCGTTTACGGACACTTGTCCAAGCAACTGGTGGAAATAAACCAGTTGGTAAAGGCGGGAGAACCCATTGCGTTGGGAGGCAATACCGGACGTTCTACGGGTTCGCACCTTCATTTTGAGACTCGCTTCTTGGGAATTCCCATCAACCCCGCACTTCTGTTTGATTTCGAAAAGCAAGATATCGTTGCTGACTCCTATACTTTCCGCAAGACTAAAGGCTCTTCCGGTACGGCCCGCAGCATGGCGTCCGGTGAAGGGTTATTCTATAAAGTCAAGAAGGGTGATACATTGGGCAGGATTGCCGCCCGTCAGGGAACAAGTATAGACAAGCTTTGCAAACTGAACCGGATTACGCGCAAAACCATTCTGCGTCCGGGACAGGTATTGCGTTGTTCATGAAAACGTAAACAATCTCGATAGGAGAGAGGGTACTTTAATAGATTTTAGAGTGCCCTCTTTTTCTTTTTCTTTAATTATTCCTATCTTTGCAGCGCACAGCGAAAATAGGCTGCATGTAAGGAAATGAAAGATACCAAGCAACAATTTGAACATGTCATTGCAATTTGTCGTGACTTGTTCTCCAAGAAACTTCATGATTACGGTCCGGCGTGGCGTATTCTTCGTCCGGCTTCCGTGACAGACCAGATATTTATTAAAGCCAATCGCATTAGAAGTATCGAGACCAAAGGGGTGACTCTGGTGGATGAAGGGATTCGTTCCGAGTTCATCGCTATTGTCAATTATGGAATAATCGGGCTGATACAGCTGGAATTGGGATATGCCGAATCTGCTGATATCACGAATGAAGAAGCAATGGTGCTTTATGACAAGTATGCCAAGGTGTCTTTGGAGTTGATGCTTGCCAAGAATCATGATTATGATGAGGCGTGGCGCAGCATGCGTGTCAGTTCTTATACGGATCTGATACTGATGAAGATTTACCGGACCAAGCAGATTGAAAGTCTGGCGGGACAGACATTGGTCTCAGAAGGCATTGATGCCAATTACATGGATATGATTAATTATTCCGTATTCGGTTTGATTAAGATTGAATTTGGAGACTGAGAAGAAACATATTATTGAGAAAGTGTGGGTGAATGCCTGCCGCTTTTTGTTGGGAGGTGTCTTTATATTTTCCGGTTTTGTAAAAGCGGTTGACCCGTTGGGTTCATTCTATAAGATTCAGGATTATCTGACGGCATTTGGCATGGCTTCCTGGTTTCCTTCTTACTTGCCTTTATTCTTCGGCATAGTTTTGTCTGCTGTAGAATTCAGTGCAGGTATCTTCTTGTTTCTGGGCATACGCAAGAGTCTGGCATCGACGTTGGCTTTGTTGTTGATGGGAGTGATGACTCCGTTGACTTTGTATCTGGCTTTAGCCGATCCGGTATCCGACTGCGGATGCTTCGGCGATGCTTGGGTATTGACCAACTGGCAGACTTTCGGTAAGAATATAGTGTTGTTGGTGGCTGCCATATCCGTTTTTAAGTGGAAGGACCGGATCATACGTTTTATCACGGCTAAGATGGAGTGGATGGTTTCCATGTACACTTTACTTTTTGTCTTTGCGCTTTCATTCTATTGTTTGGGGAAGTTGCCGATTCTGGATTTTCGCCCTTACAGGATTGGAACGGACATAAAAGCAGGTATGGAGATTCCGGAGGGTGCCAAACCCAGCGTGTTCGAGAGCCGCTTTGTGCTGGAAAAGGAAGGGGAGCGCCGGGAGTTTACATTGGAGAACTATCCGGACAGTACCTGGAAGTTCATTGAAACACGTACGGTGCTGAAAGAAAAAGGATATGAACCTCCTATTCATGATTTTTCCATGATGAATCTGGAAACGGGGGAAGATATAACAGACAGTGTACTGTCGGATAAGGGATATACCTTTTTGCTGATCGCTCATCGCATAGAGAATGCGGATGACAGCAATATTGATCTTATCAATGAGATTTATGATTATAGTGTGGAGCATGGTTATGCTTTTTATGCAATGACCTCCTCTCCGGAAGATGAGATAGAATTGTGGCGTGACAAGACCGGAGCGGAATACCCGTTCTGCCAGATGGATGACATCACGCTGAAAACCATCATCCGTTCCAACCCCGGACTCCTGTTGATAAAGGGGGGGACTATTCTGAATAAATGGAGTGACGGGGACTTGCCTGACGAATATGTGCTGAATGACAGTTTGGAGAACATAGAATTGGGTAAGCTGAAACAGGTGAATGACTGGCGCACCATCGGTTATGTGTTGCTTTGGTTCATCATTCCGTTGATGATGGTTATCGGGGTGGATATCCTGGTTATAAAACGGAGAGAGAAGAAACGGCAGGCGGCCCGAATACTGAATAATAAATTGTAAACGGTAATTTGTAAATACATTAACCCTTTTAATAATAAAACAAAATGAGAAAAAACATTGTTGCAGGAAACTGGAAAATGAACAAAACCCTCCAGGAGGGTATTGCTCTTGCAAAAGAATTGAATGAGACATTGGCTAATGAAAAGCCTAACTGTGATGTAATCATCTGTACCCCGTTTATCCACCTGGCATCCGTTACTCCGTTGGTAGATGCCGCTAAGATCGGTGTAGGTGCAGAGAACTGTGCAGATAAAGAATCCGGCGCTTATACCGGTGAGGTTTCTGCCGCTATGGTTGCTTCTACAGGTGCCAAGTATGTAATTCTGGGTCACTCGGAACGCCGTGCTTACTATGGTGAGACAGTGGCTATCCTGGAAGAAAAAGTAAAATTGGCTTTGGCTAACGGCTTGACTCCGATTTTCTGTATCGGTGAAGTTTTGGAAGAACGTGAAGCAAACAAGCAGAATGAAGTTGTTGCCGCCCAGTTGGCATCTGTATTCTCTTTGTCTGCAGAAGACTTCTCCAAGATTATTCTGGCATACGAACCGGTTTGGGCTATCGGTACAGGCAAGACTGCTACCGCTGAACAGGCACAGGAAATCCATGCTTTCATCCGTTCATTGATCAATGAAAAATATGGAAAAGAAGTTGCTGATAACTGCTCTATCCTTTACGGTGGCAGCTGTAAGCCTTCCAATGCGAAGGAATTGTTTGCCAACCCCGATGTTGACGGCGGTTTGATTGGTGGTGCCGCTTTGAAGGTTGCTGACTTCAAGGGCATTATCGACGCTTTCAATTAAATGGAAAGTTGAAATTGGGAAGTTGAAAATGAGTTGCGCTATTACACTGCATAGCCATTTTCAACTTTCTGTTTCCCATTTTATAAAAACATTAACTCATGAAGAAGCTTGGTTTATTTTTAGTAGTGTGCTTTGCTTTCGCAACTCTTTCTGTTGCACAGAATAATATTGTGAAGAGCCTGGAACGCAACGTACCCGGACAAGGCAAGGTCACTATACGGCAAGACGCCCGTATTGCGGCACTGATAGGTACGGAGTATGTTCCTGCCGGTACCGATGACCGGAAGGTGATTAAAAGTTCGGGTTATCGTATACAAGTGTATGCCGGTAATAATACCCGCGAATCTAAAAACGAAGCTTATTCGGTAGCTTCACGGGTCAAGGAGCGTTTTCCGGAACTCACTGTCTATACTTCGTTTAATCTTCCCCGCTGGTTGTGCCGTGCCGGAGATTTCCGCAGTATTGAAGAGGCGGACGCCATGATGCGCCAGTTGCGTGCTACCGGCGTGTTTAAGGAAGTTTCCATAGTAAAGGATCAAATCAACATCCCTCTATAATTGTCGAGGGATAAATTATAAATCATAAATCATAAATCCTCTCATGTTAGGAAAAGAAGAAATTGTATCTCCTTCATTGGATGAACTGAAAGAACATTACCAGCGTATTCTTACTTTGTTGGGTGAAGATCCGGGTCGTGAAGGCTTGTTGAAAACTCCGGAACGAGTGGCAAAGGCCATGCTTTCGTTGACAAAAGGTTATTATATGGATCCTCATGAAGTACTCCGTTCCGCCAAATTTCAAGAAGAGTACAGTCAGATGGTAATTGTGAAGGACATTGATTTCTTTTCACTCTGTGAACACCACATGCTTCCGTTCTACGGCAAGGCGCATGTAGCCTATATTCCTAACGGCTATATAACGGGGTTGAGTAAGATAGCCCGTGTCGTAGATATATTTTCCCATCGCTTGCAGGTGCAGGAACGCATGACATTACAAATCAAAGAGTGTATTCAAGAAACGTTGAATCCTTTGGGTGTCATGGTTGTAGTAGAGGCTAAGCACATGTGTATGCAGATGCGTGGGGTGGAGAAACAGAATTCGGTTACGACTACTTCCGATTTCACGGGCGCTTTCAATCAGGCAAAGACTCGTGAAGAATTTATGAACTTGATTCGCCATAATTCATAAATTCTTCTTATTACCTAAGGTTATCGAGTGATTTCTTTGTACGCAGTGCGAGCCACTTCTATCACATCCCCTTCGGGGTGTGAAGGATAATCATTTGTCTGCAACGTCCACGGTTCTTCGATAGCATAGAAGTCAAATTCCTGTGCCGGCGCACCGTTTAGCTGGGCCGTCTGGGCATCTATCCATAACTTCCAACGGTGGTAGTAGAAGTCGCGCAACATTCCGTTCCATTCCTTGTGGGCATAGTCGCGTAATCCGCCTTCATCGGCAGCAGTACGGTTGCCCCAGGTCGCGATTTGTACACGGGCGTTCCATTCATACAGCTTCTTCTCTTCTTGAGTAGTCCCTAAATTACGTGCTTTCTCTATCCAAGTGCCCACTTTGAATTCCGGACGAGTGGCGAGCAAACGATCCTGTAACAGAATTAAGTTGAGGAAGCGCTGAGAAGCTGCTGCAAACAGTTCCTTTTCACCGGCCTTGAGGGCATCTATCATGATAGGATAGACCAACCGGCCTTTCTCGGCCACTGCCTGACGGACGATGTCCACTAAATCATACTCGAAATTATTGTTCCCTTTGAACCGGTCGGCAGCCGAAAGCAAGATGCCTGCTGCACGAATCACCTCTTCGGGTTCGTAATATTTCACCATTTCCGACCAACTGGATACCTGGTAAACATCCATTCCCGGACGGGCGCAGAATACCGACTCGTGCGTACCTTGCTGAGTGTTTGCATCCGGACAGTTGTAGATGCTGTTGCTCAACAGCAGCCAAGCCTGCTGAACGGTGGCATCGGCTTTGCCGTAACGGGCGGCAGTGTAGTTCTTCAACCATTCGTCTTTCTCAAACTGAGCCGGACGCCAAGGCAGTTCGCACAGCAATTCAAACATTACCGGGTTATTTTCCGAGCCTTCCATCGTCATGCCTACACCTTTCAGCGTTTTTCCGAAGGGAGACGTTTTGGCTTTATAGAACTCGTCGATTACATGTCTCATTTTTCCATGCAGCCCTACGTTGCCGCCATAGTTCAGCAGCATACAGTACAGCCAGTCGTGTTTGCCGAATCCCTCTTTGCGATACCAGGTTGATGCCGGATCGCCCCATTGAGGACGGCTTTCGGAGAAGAGGTCAAGAACTATCAAGTCACCTTGGGGTATGTTTTCAATCATCTTCTGCCGTGGGTTTGCCTGCCATGCCTGGGCTACCCATACGGCTTTGGGATTTACTTTTTTCATGGCACCCCAAATGGCTTGTCCGGCGGCGTTCAAGTCAACACCGGCTATGCTTCCGCCTTCGTGGAAAGGGTCCATGCTGTAGAAATCGGCTTTGCCGTAGAGGCGGGTCATTTCTTTATAGTATAAGTCGGCTATTTCACCGAAACGAGGGTCCGTAGGTTGCAGAAACGCGGGGCGGGGATAGCCGCACCACAAGCCCGGGTCGGACACGTTCAGTCCTAAACGTTCCTTGGCATTATGAGGTACCATACCCGAATAGCCGGGCAGTACGGGCTGGATGCCATACTCACGCATGCGTTTCAATATCTGCTTTTGCAAAGCCTCGCGCTGTGTGTACCAACTATCGGGATTGGGACCTCCCCATCCTTCGAGGTTATTCATCAGCCACCATCCCTGGAAGGCGGGACCGGCAATGAATTGGTTGACTTCATCTTGGGTATAACCCAGCTTCATCAATACATTGCGCCAGACTACGTCCGTCCCTATGATGGCCAGCGGCAGATTGATTCCGTGCAAGGCCATCCAGTCTATTTCCTGCTCCCAACGTTTCCAATCCCAGAAAGCCATGGTGTAGGAGTAGGTGCAGTAATTAAGATCATAGCGATATTTCAAGTCCGTTTCATGACGTTCTTTCTGTGTTACTGCGGGCAGGACATCGGGTAATTTTGCTTTCATCCCGTTCCATGACAACTGTATGCCGGCATGATATTTCAGATACCAGTTCAATCCGGTAGCAATACTCACGTAGTTGTTTCCACGAATCACTACTTTATCCCCTTTCTGATCCAATTCAAAAAAGTCAGCGGGACTCTTTACCTGCTCAACGATGAATTTACGGGAAGCGCCTTTGTCGATACGCTCCAACAAGCCTTGTATAGGCGATGCGGCATGCACAATCGTGGCTATACAAAAGAAACAAATCAATAGTGTCTTTCTCATATTACTTCATTAGTGGTTGTGAATATAACCCGTTTCCTCCGAAAACCCATCCCAGATAATCCTTTTTCAGTGGTTGGGACTTTCCTTTGAAGGATATGGTGAAGGGATGCTTCAGGTTGCAATGCAGATTCACGATCTGTTTCTCGCTTGCCGTCACCTTCAACTCATTTCCTTGGCGGGTAATCCGGCAGTTATAGCCTTTCAGTTCGCCATTGGGTTGCTCCACTACAAAGGCGTTGGTCAGCATGGCTTCGCCCATACATTTAAAGACTTCGTGTACATCGTTGTCTTGGGTATTCACGGTTTGCCAGTCGCTTATCATGTTCACGTACTGCTCGCCTATAACGAACTCCCGAGTATCATACAGTTCCGGGTGCGGATTGCCGAAACTCAATGAGTCGGCTGTTACGTGTGTGTCGGCACTGCATGCTTGTTTCACTTTCAGATAAGGATCGACCACGAAAGCCCAACGCAAATCGCCCGAACGGAAGTCGATCAGATTGGCGAAGGCGCCCATGGCGTTATACGTTTCCTGCAACCAACGCTCTTCGCCCGTTAGCAGATAGGCGTAATAGGTGGCATACGCACGCCATCCGCTCCATCCGTGAGGAGAGTTGAACATGTTGGGGAGCATCTGCACGTCATATTGCGCTTCCCAATAGCGCATGGTGCCTCCACGGCGTCGGGCGTCGGGCACACGCAACTGGGTGAGGCAGTCGTGACTGTTCAATATCTTCAGCATGGCATCGGTATAGTGTCTGCGCTCTTTTTCATCTGTTTGCATCAAGGCAAGCATGCCGATTTGAAGTGCGGAGCAAGAAATCATTCCGTCCTCAAAGGTTAGTTCTCCTTCGGTTTCAAAGTCTCCTTGCGAAGCTACCAACTGGTCGATGGCACGTTTTGCCGAGGCGTAATGACGGTCGGCGATTTCTTTCCAACGACTGTCCTTCATGCCTAATTCACGTTCCACCAGTACGAGTTCCAGTATATTCTTGGCAACATATATCACGCTGGTATATACGGTACCATGATTGACGTATGCTCCGTCTTTGCGTTGCCAGGTATTTATCAGCCAATCTGCCAGTCGTGACGCTTTTGTAAGGTCTTCCACATTACCGTAGGCTTCATACTTGTCAACCAACAGGCTGATGGTTCCGGAAGTATTCTGGATGCGCGAGGCGTGATATAACGGTTCCATCTTGATGGGGTCGTGCAGCAGTCCGAACAGATAGTCGAAGCGTTGGCGCAACGCTTCATCCGTCGTCTTCTCGGGGAAATGCTTGGCCGCAATAAAGGCGGAGTAGAAACCGTACCAGCTTTCGATGTGCGAAGTGGCTTTCTGATGATATTTCAAGGCGCCTTTCCTTGCTTGTTCCAGCGTCCATTGCCAGGAGGTGTGTGCCGAGAGCACTCCTTCGGCTTGTTTTTCTCCATCGGTCACCTTTACGGAATATAATCCGGCAGCTGGCAACTGGCACGAAACTTCTTTCACGCCATCCCGCTTGGGCTTTACTGATACGGACAGCGATTGTCCTTTATCATCCGTTACCTGGATAACCGGTGCGGTGGCCAGCACTTCGAATACGGCCGTTTCTTTGGGTTGATAAACTGTCTGTCCGATACGGAGCATCGGAATACCGGCTACCTTATGAATGGTTTCTTCAAATTGGTCGGGCGTATTTATATCCACAAAAGCGATAGTCCATGTCTTTGCCTCACCCTGCTTCAGTTGCCATAAATCCTGCGGATTATGTGCCGGCAACGGTAAAGCGTTCATTAAGTCGAGATTCAGCGATTCTATGCGATGCCCCATAAACCAGTGAGGGGCAGGATCTTGATAACCTAAGTTATAATCGACACTCCACGAGGCAATGGGTTGTGGAGATACTACTCCCAATGTATGTCCTGAAGGAGTCTGAAGATAACCGTAGAAATGCGTTTTCTCATTCTTCATCAAAGTAGGAAAATACTTGCCGAACCAGTCGGGGTATTTATCCATATAAGTATCGATGCCCAGTTTCAATCCTGCCTTTACCGGCTGGAAGGGTACGTTTCCTTTATTTATGAGTGTGATTTCGACGGCAGGTTGTCCGTTCCATGCTTTATAGGTCAGGCGGCACTCCACTTGATCGATGGTAGCCCGGTAAGAGCGATACCCGTCGGGAATCCATTCGGCAATTCGATTCTCCTTTCCCAGGTTGGCATAGAAGCGAGGGCCGGCATTACTCTCTTTATGGAAGAAGGGAACCGTATCATTCTGCTGATTTGATTTAAAGATAATCTGTTCCAGTGTACCTTTATCTGATATCTTACATTCCCAGGCTTTATTTTTCCACAGGGTAGATTGTGCGGCTACGTTCATTGAAAGCAATAAGCCGCCTAAAATAATCCATTTCTTATTCATACTTAAATCTTTATATATATTTTCTTTTTATAGAGTAATACTCCGATTAACCACACGAAACACAGAAGTGAGAAGGCATAAAGAAAGGAAGTCCATTCATTATCGCCAAAGCAGTTGCTTAGAAAGCCACTATAGAACCGTTCGTGCAAAGTAGCCGAATGCAAAGGCAGGTAGTCGACTAAAATAGCCAATACTTCGCTGAGAACATAGCAGAACAAAGGATTTACTCCGAATACTTCGAAAGTCCACGTCTGCTTATATACTTTCCGCAGGTCGATGTACCATATCAGTATGCCCAATAAAAGACAGGCAAAGCCACAAGTGACCAGAACAAAACTGGGGGTCCAGACCCTTTTGTTCAGCGGACAACCATAACTGAACAGCCAGCCCACAATCAGCATCAAAGAGCCGTACAGAAAGATTTTGTTCAGTTTCTCTCTCATATCCGGCGTCTCTATACAGATTTTGCCTATACAGAAGCCGATAAGTACTTGTGCTATCGACGGCAGCGTGCTCAATGCTCCTTCTGGATCTATTCCTCCGTCGTTAATCATATTGTCTCCGAACAAAGTCCGGTCAACCACAGAAAGAATGTTCTCGGGACTGTGTACAAATCCGTTTCCAAAGAGCAGTATCAGGAAATATCCCGCTAATATGCCTCCGGCCAGATGAGGAATATAGCGATGCCGGCAGGTAAGCACTATAATGGAACCGATTCCGTAGCAGACTCCAAGACGTTGCAGTACTCCCGGAATGCGGGTGCCGGGTAAGGAAGCAAACGCCTCTTTCCACGGATTGCCTTCAAGACCGGGTTGCCAGCAGGCGTCGCGCAGCGTACCCAAAAAGGTGGCCAGTGCATAGATCGCTGTACCGATGAGAAACAGTATCAGCGAGCGGCGAATAATTTTCATCAGGAGATGAGAACTCAAATGAAACGAACATTTCTTCAGAGAGATATACATGGACACTCCCATCATAAACAGGAAGAAAGGAAAAATGACATCGGTAGGAGTCAGTCCGTTCCACCGGGCATGTTGTAGCGGGGCATATACATAGCTCCAGGTTCCGGGTGTATTCACCAGAATCATTCCGGCAATGGTGAGCCCTCTCATTACATCAAGTGCGACGAGGCGTTGATTGTTTTTCATGAGGTTGGTGTAAAAAAAGGCTGCCCAAGGTAAATCCTCAAGCAGCCTTTACTTATTGATTAGTATCCGGGATTTTGAGCGATCTTGCCTTTACTTTCATTGATTACGGCCTGCGGCAACGGCATCACATTCATGTAATCCTGTGCTGTAACCGAGTTCTTGTATTTGCGGGCATACTCGATGTATTTTCCGTAGCGAATCAAGTCGGTCCGGCGGGTACCTTCGAACCACAACTCATGTCCGCGTTCCATCAATACGGCGTCGAGGAAAGCGGCCGGGCTGGCAAAGTCGGCAGTGGCATAAGCGGTCAGTCCTGCGCGGGTGTGTACCTTGTTCAATAAATCAACGGCTTCCTGAGTCACTGCGTTTCCTTGACGGACGATGGCTTCTGATAACAGAGTCAGCACATCGGCATAGCGATATACAATCCAGTCTATCTGGCTTTCTTCACCGGTGGCATCGGGGTCTTCACCATATTTCACGGGCATTGCTCCTTCAATGAGTACCGAACCCGGATTCTGTTCGTTATAGTGTACGCCGTCTTCACCGATAAAGTCACCTATCAGCACTTCAAGGCGCTTGTCTTTCGCGTCAAAGGTGTGATAGAAGTTCCACATTACACGATAGCCGCCCCACTTCTGGATAGCAGGATTCTTGGTAGGATACTCGCTTGAAAGCACATGGGCCAGCCACATCTGCTGATTGACGCTGCGGCTGCATATACAGGACCAGATAGCTTCGGAGTTGCCTTCATTTTCCAGTGTAAAGATATCCTTGTAGTTATCCATCAGTTCATATCCATATTCCGGTTTCATCAGTTCGCGACCGCATTCTACTGCTTTTGCCCAGTTCTGTTCGTGCATATACAGCTTCATAAGTACGGTATAAGCCAATCCCCTGGTGAAACGTCCGTAATTGGTGTCGGACGTTTTATAGGTAGCGGGCAGGGCAGTGGCGGCCGTTAAATCATCCTCGATGAATTTCACCATTTCCTCTTTCGAAACGCGTGGAGCCACTTCATCCGATGTGGGATTTTTCAGCATTTCCAAAGATGCAATCTGGATGGGACCATACATGTCATACAATATATAAGCCAGCCAACCGCGTCCGCAACGCAGTTCGGCGTTCAGACGGTCTTTAGTTTTCTGTTTCATCTGGATGCCGGCAATGCGGTCCATTGTTAAGGTCATCTTGCTGATATCGCGGATGTAGTTTTTATAAGTATCCGTGACTCCAAAGGATTTGGCCGTGAAGTTGACTTGCAGCATATCCGGCCATACGACATCGTTCCATTGGCAGTAGCCGATATCTGTAGTCATGTCACTGATTACATGGATTCCTCCCTGCGAGGAAGCATACAAACCCGAATACCAGTTGGACCGGAAAGGAGCGTAGGCCGCAGAGGTCACCAAAGAGTTTGCATCATCTTCTGTGGTAGGGAAGATACCCGGATTAATCACATCATACATTTCTGACTCCAGATTTGTGCACGAGATGCAGCAGGCAGCCGTCGTTAACGCTATCGAAAATATAGAAAATATCTTTTTCATTGCATTGTTTCTTTAATAGGTTTTTAAAATGTAATATCCAATCCCAAGCTAAAACTTCTCACGTTGGGGTAAGCCCAAACCGAGTTGTCTGTTTCAAGGTCGAGTCCCTTGTATGGAGTGATGGTGAAGGGATTGTTGATGTCGGCATATACGCGGATGTTCGAAACCAACTTCTTTGCCGGGATGGTATAGCCCAGCGTTATGTTGCGGCAACGTACAAACCAGCTTTTTTGCAGATAATAGTCACCGACGCCGTATGTGCTTTTGTCCTGGAAATATCCCGGGCGTGAAGCCGTTGTATTGTCGTGGGTCCATACATCCTTGGCGCTGACCGGCATATTGTAGCCACGATACATGTTGACGATACCCGTCATTCCGTCGGAGCCTGTCAACCAAAGGTCTTTGTAGGAACCGCTGCTCAATACATCAAACTGTCCGTAGAAGTAGATGTTGAAATCGAAATTCTTGTAACGCAAAGTATTGTTCAAGCCCATCAGGTAGCCCGGGTCGGAACTGCCGTAAATCACCTGGTCGGCCTCGTTCAGCTTGCCGTCGGGCTTGCCCGATTTCAAAGGAATACCGTGCTCGTCCACCTTGTAAGAGCCGTCTTCGTTATATACATATCCGTCGATGTCTTTAATCTTCACTTGTCCGGGAAGTGCGCCCTTCATCCAGGGTACTTCTTCGCCTGCCTGGATCAGTCCGTCCGACAGATAGCCATATTTATAGCGTATGGGTGAGTTATATTGTGAATAAGCCGCAGGTTTCCAACTGTCGTCACGTGTGTTCCAACGGTCGCGATACAAAGAGAAAGTGAAGTCCGTGTTCCAGCTGAAGTCCTTGGTCTTGAAGTTGGTAGTGTTGATTGTCAGTTCAAATCCCTGGCTTTGCGTCTTGCCGATGTTGGCGTAGATCTTATCTACCTCATTGAAGGTAAGCAGTGTGCGTTCGCTCAATAAGTCGGAAACGATTTTATTGAAGTATTCAGCCGTTACATTGACACGGTTGTTGAAGAAGCCCAGGTCGATACCGATGTTCCATTCGGTGGTGGTTTCCCACTTCAAGTTGGGATTGCCCAACTGGCTCAGATAAACACCTACGGTTTCTGTTCCTCCGAATTCATTGTTGTTACCGGTTTCGTAATAACTGATGGCGCGGTTGCCGATGTTCGAGTTACCTGTCTGGCCATAGCTGACGCGCAATTTACCGTTGGAAAGTACGGATTCCAGTGGTTTCAAAAATTCTTCCTCGGTAAATCTCCATCCCAAGGCCACTGAGGGGAAGTAACCCCAACGATTGTTTTTCGCAAAGTTCGATGCACCGTCGGCACGCAGCGTGGCTGTCAACAAGTAGCGGTCTTTGAATGAGTAGTTCACACGACCGAAGAAAGAGGCCATTTCGTCCTTGGAAGCCGAAGAGCTTACTGAGGGTTTCGGATAAGCACCTGCACCCAAGTTGTTGAACAGGAAACCGTCAATGAGGAACTGGCTGTTGCCGGCTCCCAGTGATTCGTCAGTGAAACGCTGGAAAGAGTAACCTGCCAATGCGCTGAAGTTATGTTCGCCCCATCTCTTGGTATAGTTGGCGGTAAGTTCCATCAGATAATCCGATTTGTCATATTGGGCGACATCTGCCTGTCCGCCCTTCTTCTGGCCATACAAGGTGGTTTTGGGCATATATACACTACGCTTCTGGTAGTTGCGGTCGATACCGAAATTAGCTTTCAAAGTCAGGTCGTTGATGGGCTTCACCTCCACAAAAGCTGTGGCGAGCAATCTTTCTTTGGTAGTCTTGTCGGTAATTTCGAGCAATGAAACGGGATTGGGCAGGAAGGCTGCCTGGGAGTTCAATGTATAGTCGCCGTTTTCATCTTTGATAGGCAATATAGGGCTGAACTGGGCTGCCGCTACCATGATGCTGGCATCCTGGTTCTGTCCTGCGCCCAATGGCACATTGTTGGTCTGATTGCGTGAGATGGTCATGTTTACGCCCATTTTTACATACTTGCTTACTTTCTGTTCCAAGTTGATGCGTCCTGTATAGCGTTCCATGTCGTTATTCTTCACTACCCCATTCTGTTTGAAGAAGTTTCCAGAAACCAGGTATTTGGTGGATTCCGTGCCGCCGTTTACAGAAATATTGTGCTGTGTCTGGAAACCGGTACGGGTTATTGCGTCGAACCAATCCGTGTCGTATGCCGGTGCATTGATTTGGGCGTCGGTATAATAAGGTGCGTATGGCTTGGAAGCGTCAGCTTCTGTCTTGCCGCCATAGATACCTATCTTCTGCGAGCGCATCCATTCTTCTTTGGCATAACGGTTGGATTGCAGCATGAAGTCGCGTGCATTCAACATGTCATATTCACCTGCCAGCGTCTGGACGGAAGCGGTTCCCGAATAGGTTACTTTCGGAGCGCCGGTAGCGCCTTTCTTGGTGGTGATGATGATGACACCGTTACCGGCACGGGCACCATAAATGGCAGTAGAGCTGGCATCTTTCAGCACCTCGATGGATTCGATGTCATTGGGGTTGATAGAAGCGAGGATATTGTCCGAACTGCCGGTTTCATATTTTCCGGTCTTGATCTTATTTTCATCAGTGGGGCTGATGGGAAAACCGTCGATAATGATCAGCGGATCATTGCCTGCCTTGACTGATGCGGCGCCGCGGATGCGGAAACTGGAACCGCCACCCGGTTGGGCGCTTACGGCACTTACTTGTAGTCCGGCTGCCTTACCTGCCAACACATTGCTGATGGTAGATACCGTACCTACCGGAGCATCTTCCATTTTGATGGAAGCAACGGCGCCGGTCAAATCTTTCTTCTTCATGGTGCCATAACCTACTACTACCACTTCGTCCAGCAGTTCGGCATTTTCGTTCATGGTAATTGCCATCATTTTTCCTGCCTGTGGTTTCAGGGTCTGGGTCTTATATCCGATATACGAAATGACGAGTTCTGATTCGACCGAATTCACGGTCAGTGTGAATTTTCCGTCAATATCGGTCATGATGCCGTTGGTGGTACCTTTTTCTATGACCGATGCTCCGATTATGGGCTCGCCGGTGGCGTCCACTACTTTACCGCTGACCTTGACGGTCACATTTTGTTGTATGCCGTCTGCTTCGTCGATGGTAAGGATAATCTTCTTGTCCAGCACCGAATACTTTACATTGGTTCCGGCAAAGACTTTCGACAACACGTCGAATACATTGCCTTCGTTGACAGAAACCGACACGCGGCGGTTCAAGTCCACATGCTTGTTGTTGAAAAAGAAGTCAAATCCGGTCTTGGTTTTGATTTGTTTCAGCACACTCTCAACAGTTTGACGGTTGGCATCAATGCTGATTCTTGTTTTCTGTGCATACGTGTCCGCTGCATGAGCCAGGCTCAAAGAGCAGAAAAGGAATAAAATACATAGTCTCATAAACAATGGAGTTCTGTTAAACGATAGCCATGATGAGTTTATCATCCGGATTAGTTGGATGCTAAATGATTTTTGCATAATTTTGTAAAGACTAAGATAAATAAAAAGGTTAACTTGGCTTGTCGGGAAACAAGCCTTAAGAGTACGTTTTTCCATGCAGAAGATACGCCCATATCTTCCGCATGGTTTTTTTAGATTTAAGGTGCACGTTTCTGTTTCATCAAATTTAGTATTAAGGGTTAACAATATGGTATTTAATAGATTTCTATCCGTTGTTGTTTATCCGTCTCTTCATCGCTGTCCAGATAGCGCCAGTGTATTCGCGACGACCGTTTGAAGAATTCCAGAATCCGTTCCAGACGTTGCGTGGTGAACGAACTTGTGAAAGAGTATTCCTCCAAATGCTTGTTCCTGACTACGAACTCCACGTTAAACCGCTTGCTCAGAATATTGAGCACTTCGTTCATCGGTGTGTTGTTGAAGATGATGGTTCCTTTTTTCCAGGCGGTTTCCGATTCACAGTTCGTCTGGTATATCTGTGTTTCGCCGGACAGGGGCTTATAGACCAATTTGTGCATGGGACTCAGGACTATCTTTTGCGAGCCGCCGTTTTTCTCCTTGAACAGGAACCCTACTTTTCCTTCCACCAAGGTTGTGGAAATATGGTTGTCGGTGCCATAGGCTTCTACATTGAAGCTGGTTCCATAGACTTCTATCTGTGACTGGTGGGGCGTGTTCACTACAAAACGTTTCTCTTTATCAGACGTTACATCAAAATAGGCTTCTCCCGCCAGTTCCACTTCCCGGCTGTCCTTGCCGAAAACCGAAGGATAGCGCAATACGGATTCCGAATTCAGATAAACCACCGTACTGTCGGGCAAAACCAGTGAGGTCGTCATGCCCGGATTGGTTTTTACCTCAAGTATTTGGGCTATTCCGGGCTGTTTTTCGTTACCGAGGCCGATAAGCAAAGTAGTAACCAGAAGCGGGAGGAACAATATGGCAGCCACTCGTTGCGACCATTGCCACCAGAAGATTCTCTTCTTTACAATCTTGGTTTTCACCTTTTGAAATGCCTTGTCGCTATCTACACATTGCATCACATGCAGTGTGTCGGCCGCCATGTTCAGCATTTGTATCTGCTTTACCATTTTACGGTTGGCTTCGTCCAGCTCCATCCATTCTTCCACCCGGCGGGCTTCTTCGGCAGTTGCCAGCCCTTCACAATAGGTGGGTAATAACTCTTCTATATTTATATATGTATCGGTCATATCTTTCGGTTCATCTATTATTGAGACAATTTTCGAGAAAGGGTTACTAAACAAATTATAGTTTTTTTTAGAAAAAGATTGTGTTTTATTAAAATAAGTGATAAAAGAATTATCTTTGCCGATGAAGAACATGCAAGAGAAAGAAATGGAAATAGGTAAGAACCAAGAAGATAAAGTACTGCTCAAAGCCCTTCGGGAGGGGGAGTTGCAAGCGTACGAACGCCTGTTTAAGAAATACTATCCCATGTTGTGTGCATACGCCCATCGGTTTGTCGAGTTGGAGGATGCTGAAGAAATCGTACAGGAAGTGATGCTTTGGATGTGGGAGAAACGGGAGGAAATCATCATTGAATCTTCTTTGAACCAGTATCTTTTTAAAATGACTTACCATCGGTCTCTGAACTTGATAACCAAGAAAGAAATCATCAGCCGTGCCGAAACCTACTTTTTCTCCAGAAAACAGGAAGAAATGCTGGAAGACATCCATTACTATCAGATGGAAGAACTCACCAAGAGGATAGAAAAGGCTATCAGTGCATTGCCGGAGTCGTATCGGATAGCGTTTGTCATGCACCGCTTCAAGCAGATGACTTATAAAGAGATAGCCGAAGCATTGAACGTTTCGCCCAAGACGGTGGCCTATCGCATTCAGCAGTCGTTGTATTTGTTAAGGGAGAATCTGAAAGATTACTTGCCTGTGGTTACAGTACTGCTGTTGGGCGAATTGGGTAATGCCGGGAATATTTCCATCTTGCATTGAAATCTCATTTGTAGCATTTATAGTTTCAGTTCAGTTTTCCCTCTCCTGTTCCGAATTTAGGCGGGATTTGAAATAACTCTGATTATCAATGTGTTCTGTTTACATATCGGTTACATACTGATGTAAATGGCTTTACTTGAGTATGTAACGGTCGTTTCTTCATAGTGTAACGGTCTTTACCTCATAGTGTAAATGCCTTTATGCCTTCATGTAAAGGAGGTGATGTAATGGAGTATGTCTTTTCTTGATTTAGCTTAGCTTAGTAGCTTATTACCACTCTGTCGCCCAAGCGCTTTGCCATGATGCTTTTAATCTCACGCAGCTCATTATAGCGTTTCATGATGCTGTTGCATTGCGTTTCGTCGTTGATCACAGCGGGGTCTTGCAGGGCAAACATGATATGCTTCAACTCCTCGCTGACAATGGCATATTTGAAGTTTATCATCAACCGGGGGATTAGCTCATAAAGGCGTTCTTCATCCGTCACCATTTGTTCTATCTGTGATTTCCTCAACTGATAGCGGTTGCTGATCAGTTCCACGCTCAGTTTGCTGATGACGGGGTCGGGGTGTGCCACGAAATAACGTTCAGCTATAAAGCCTTCGTTATGTATGCGTTCGGCAGCCTCCGACAGGATTTGCCGGTGAAGCGGATTGTGGAAGGCAAGTTCGTCTTCCTTCAAATCATTTATGATGTATTCGGTAACGGTGACGGGTATTTCCTGCCCTTCGCCATTGGGGACTTTGCACATCACCCTCTCTCCATAGCGGACTAGCATTTGCAGAATCAGCCGCTCGTATTTATAAAATTCCTGCCCTTCCTTGCCATCTTGCGGAATGAAAGACACGTAATCGTCCGACGGCGGGAAAGGAACCGCTTCTTCGGGTGGAAAACCGGAAGGGGGAAAGGCTTCGGGGGGATAAGTGCCGGACGGTTGCGAATCACCGGCAGGAATCTGTGCAGGGGCATTGCCGCCGTCAGTGATGCCTGCTTCCGCATTCGCCCGTGCGGCATTGGCGGAACGGCGTTCCCGTTCGGCACGCTCTGCCTGTTTTTCGGCCTGCATTTCCCGGCGTTTGGCAACTTCGGACACCAGTAGTTTATCTTCTACACGCAGCAGTTGGGCGCATTCCTTGATATACACATCACGTACAATGGCTTCCGGAATAATCGAAATGCTTTGCACCAGGTTACTTATCAGTTCTGCACGTTTTATCGGATCCTTGCCTGCATCCTCCAGCAGCAGGTTGGCTTTGAAACGGATAAAGTCTGTTTCATTTTTCTGTATGAATTCCTGAAATTCAGTAGCGTTGTGCTTGCGTGCGAAGGAGTCCGGGTCGTCACCGTCGGGGAGCAGGCAGACTTTGATGTTCATGCCCTCTTCCAGCAGCATGTCTATCCCTCGGATGGACGCTTTGATACCGGCGGCATCACCGTCGTAAAGTACGGTCATGTTGTTGGTGAAACGGTGGATCATGCGTATCTGTCCGGGAGTCAGCGCCGTGCCCGAAGAAGCGACTACATTCTCGATGCCCGATTGATGCATGGAGATAACATCCGTATAGCCTTCCACCAGGAAGCAACGGTCTTGCTTCACAATGGCTTGCTTGGCAAAGTAAATGCCGTATAGTTCGTTGCTCTTATGATAGATTTCCGATTCGGGAGAGTTGACATACTTTACTTTCACCCCTTTGGTGGCACCGGCAAGTACACGCCCTCCGAAAGCTACTACTTTTCCGGACAAAGTATGTACCGGGAAGATGACGCGTCCCCAGAAACGGTCGCGCAGGCGATGGTCGTCCGTCTCATAACAGAGTCCGGTTTTTAGAAGGAAATCCTTCTTATAGCCCTTTTGCAAAGCTTCCTGTGCGAGGGCGTCATGGCTTTCCGTGCAATAACCCAGCTGGAACTTCTCGATGATGTCATCCCGGAAACCACGGTTGCGGAAGTATGCCATGCCGATGCTGCGTCCATCTACATGGTTGCGGAGGATATTCCGGAAATAGTCGCGTGCAAAGCTGTTGACGATGAACAGGCTTTCCCGTTCGCTTTGCGCTATTTTTTCCTCGTTGGAGAGTTCCCTTTCTTTGATTTCTATGCCGTATTTCTTGGCAAGGTATTTCAGTGCTTCGGGATAGGACATCTGCTCATGCTCCATGATGAAGTGCACGGCATTTCCACCTTTTCCGCACGCAAAACACTTGCACAACCCTTTGGAGGGCGATACATAAAAGGAAGGGGTTTTATCGTCATGGAAAGGACACAAGCCCACATAGTTGACGCCGCGCTTGCGCAGGGTGACGAAGTCCGATACCACATCGGTGATTTGTGCGGCGTCGAGTATGCGGTCTATGGTGGCTTGGTCTATCATTGCTGTTTTTATGTTTGCGCAAAAGTACATGATATTTCTTGAATAATCAAGTGCTTCGGCTAGGAACGAGGTTTAGAGTGAATCTGAGGGGACAGATTCTCTATTTGATTTTTTCCCGTATTTTGGTCAGATACTTCTTCATCCCTTCCGCGTCTTTCTTTTCGATGATTTCAAGCAGATTCTTCAACTCGGTACGAATGTTGGTTACTTGTGACGGGGTACGCGGGTTGAAAAGTATCTCTTGCAGCAGATAATCATCTTCACTCAGCAATCCCTTGGCAATGGCCATGTGCTTCTTGAAAGTCGTACCCGGCGCCTCCTGGTGCTTCATCACTGCGGCGAACACGAAGGTGGAAACAAACGGGATGGACAGGGAGTATGCCACTGTTTCGTCGTGCTCGTCGAAGGTATATTCAAAGATGTTCAGTTTCAAGGTCTGGTACAGATCCTTGAAGAATATTTTTCCCAGATGGTCGCCTTCGCTGATGATGATGGCATTCTCGCTGCCCAGATTGCTCAGGCTGGCAAAAGTAGGCCCGAACATGGGATGAGTCGATACATAGCGGAAACCACTTTCCTCATAGAATTTCTTCAGTCCTGTTTTTACCGAAGCGATGTCGCTGATGATGCAGTCTTTGGGAAGCACCGGCAACACGTGCCGGAAAGCGTCCAGTGTGTATTTCACCGTGGCGGCATTGATGACCAGCTCCGGCTCGAATTCCTTGATTTCCTCCAGGGTGGTGAAACGGTAGGTGTTATAGACAAAACGCAATTGGTGCGGGTTGACGTCGAACACGGCCGTCTCGTGCTGAAAACTCAGCATGTCTGTAAAGAAGGAACCCATTTTGCCGGCTCCAAGTATTAGTATTCTCATATATTTCACTTATTTATGATTTCCATTTGCTGCCTCACGCTCTCTTCGTGTATCGCTTCGAACACTTTCTTGATGAAATCTGAGTCCATGCCGCAAAGAGCACCTTGCGAACCGCGCTTTTCAAGAATCTCGTTATAGCGTCCGGTTTGCAGGATGGTCATGTCATGCTCCTTCTTGTATGTGCCGATTTCACGTGCCACACGCATCCGCTTGGCCAGTTCCTGGATAAGGTTGTTGTCGCATTCGTCAATCTGTTTGCGCAATTCGCTGAGGTTCTCCGTGCTTTGCGTTTCCTTGCGGATGACGAGCAGGTTGAGGATATAGTCCAATACATCCGGAGTGACTTGCTGGGCGGCGTCGCTCCAGGCACAGTCCGGATTGCAGTGGCTCTCTATGATCAAGCCGTTGAAACCTAAGTCCATGGCCTGTTGGCAGAGGGGAGCGACCAGTTCACGCTTTCCGCCGATGTGGCTCGGGTCGCAGAGGATGGGCAGGTTCGGAATGCGTCGGCGCAGCTCGATGGGGATATGCCATTGGGGCAGGTTGCGGTAGAGCTTCTTGTCGTAGCTGCTGAATCCGCGGTGGATGGCGCCCAGGCGCTTCAGACCCGCGTTGTTGATGCGTTCCAAGGCTCCAATCCATAATTCAAGGTCCGGATTTACCGGGTTCTTTACGAACACAGGGATATCGACCCCTTTAAGTGCGTCGGCTATTTCCTGTACGGCAAAGGGGTTTGCAGTGGTGCGTGCGCCTATCCATAGAATGTCGACTCCGGCTTTTAAGCATTCATACACGTGCTTGGCGGTGGCTACTTCCGTAGAAACATACATGCCGGTTTCTTTTTTCACCTCTTTCAGCCAAGCCAGACCGTCCACGCCGATGCCTTCGAATCCGCCCGGTTTGGTGCGTGGTTTCCAAATGCCTGCACGATATATCTTGAGGCCTTTGTCGGCCAATTGTTTGGCGGTGCTCATCACTTGTTCTTCGGTTTCAGCACTGCAAGGACCGGCGATGACCAGGGGACGTTTGTCTTCAATACCTTCCAGCTTGATGGGTTCTAATTCGAGTTCCATATTCTTTATTTGTTTAATTATCTTATACGTATATATATTTTTCTTATAACTTTTCTTCCTCTCGGAAAGTCCTTCGGGAAGCGGTTTTTAAGATTTACTAAAACAGGGAGGAAGATTTAGTAAATCTCTACCGATGTTTCAGTAAATCTCCGGAGAGGATTTAGTAAACAGAGATTCCCGTTTCATTGGGAAAATCCTCTTTTGTAAATATTTATATTATTCTTCTGATACGTTCCAGGGCTTCCGCCAATTTGTCTTCCTTGCAGCACAAGGAGATACGGATGTATCTTTTCCCGTTGCTTCCGAAGATAAATCCCGGAGTAATGAACACCCTTGCCTTATGCAGCACCCGTTCCGTCAGTTCTTCAACGTCGGTGCAAGTGTCGGGTATCTTGCCCCAAAGGAACATGCCTACCTGGTTTTCATCGTAGGTGCATCCCAGTGCGTGCATGATTTCACCTGCCAGTCGGCGGCGGTTGCGGTAATTCTTGTTGTTGCCTTCATACCAGTCTTTTTCTGCTTCCAGGGCTTTGGTGGCGGCCAGTTGCATGGCACGGAACATGCCGCTGTCGATGTTGCTCTTCACCTTCAGTATCCATTGCACGAAGTCGGCATTCGAGGCGAGCATGCCGATACGCCATCCCGGCATATTATGGCTCTTGCTCATGGAATTGAATTCAATGCAACGATCCTTGGCTCCGGGCACGCTGAGGATGCTGACGGGGTGCTCGTTCAGAATGAAGCTGTACGGATTGTCGTTGACGATGACGATGTCTTTCCGGCGGGCAAAGTCAACCAGCTTCCGGTAGAGTTCCGGAGTGGCGTTGGCTCCGGTAGGCATGTTGGGGTAGTTGGTCCACATCAGCTTTACGCGGCTCATGTCCATCTTCTCCAGTTCATCGAAGTCGGGCATCCAGCCGTTTTCCTCTTTCAGGTTGTAATTCACCACTTCGGCGCCGAGTATCTTGCTCAGTGAAGTGTAGGTGGGATATCCGGGATTGGGAACCAGCACCTGCTCTCCGGGATTGACGAACGCCAGGGTTACGTGCAGGATACCTTCCTTGGAACCGATGAGCGGCTGTATTTCCGTGTTCGGGTTCAGCTCTACACCGTACCATTTCCGGTACCAGCCGGCAAAGCTGCAACGTAGTTCAGGAATTCCGATATAGGGCATATAACCGTGTCCGCCGGGGTTGTGCGCTGCCTCACAAAGAGTTTCGACGGTGCTTTCCGAAGGTGGCATATCCGGGCTTCCGATACCCAGGCTGATTACGTCTTTTCCTTCGGCGTTCATTTGCGCCACTTCTTTCAGCTTCTTCGAGAAGTAGTATTCACTTACGCTTGCCAGGCGGTCGGCAGGCCGGATTTTAGATGCTTGATTTTCCATCTTCGTATTCTCCTAATATTTTAAGTTCTTTAGTCAGCGGGGCGATGGCTGCAATAGCTTGTTTATATCTCAGTACATTGTCAAAAACAACATCCACATAAAATTGATATTCCCATTCGCGTCCGATGATGGGCAGGGATTGTATCTTTGTCAAGTTTATGCTGTAGAAGGACAGGATGGACAGTACCTGCGAAAGGCTCCCTTCGGTATGCGGAAGAGTGAATACCATGCTTGCCTTGTTGACTTCTTTGTGGCGGTGGCGGTTCAGTTCATCCACTTGCCAGGGGTCGGCCACAACCAGGAAACGGGTGAAGTTGTGTTTGTTGGTTTCAATCCCTTCCTGCAGGACTTTCATGCCGTAACGTTCGGCGGCTGCCTTGGAGCAGATGGCGGCATGCCCTTTCAGGTTTTCTGTTTTGATGATTTCGGCGCTGCGGGCTGTATCTTCACCTTCCACCACTTTGATCTTGGGGTGGCGGGCAAGGAACTCACGGCATTGCATCAGGGCGATAGGGTGTGAATTGACTTCCGTAATGTCGTCCCAATCTTCTTCGGGCAGGCAGACGAAGCTGTGGGATATGCGTAGCTTGTATTCTCCTACGATTTGTGTCCCGCTTTGGCGCAGCAACTCATTGTTGTGCAGCAAACTGCCTGCGATGGTGTTTTCTATGGCCAACATTCCTATCGTCTGGCTGTCTTTTTTTACGGCAGCAAACACGTCTTCAAAGTCGGCGCAACAGATTAATTCTATTTCCTCTCCTGCAAAGTACTTGTGGGCGGCGATGTCGTGATACGAGCCTAATGTTCCTTGAATGGCTACCTTTTTCATTATTTTTATTTTCTTGGTTATGCTATAAAAAAAATCCCGCTTCCATACGATGGAGCGGGATTCTGTATATTTACTTGTTTCTCTATTCAGTCCTTAAGCATCACTGTCACTTGATACATACAAACTCCCGCTCTACTTTCTGGCTAAAGTAAAAGTAAAAAAAGAAGTAATATGCATAAGTAAATGAGTTCATACTTGTATTCTCTGTTTTTGAATTATGCGACAAAAGTAATGCTTTTCTTTTATATACAAACAAAAAACTATCTTTTTTTTGAGGAGAGTAACATATTTACTTATTTCCTGTTTACAGTCCTAATATATTTCCGGTAGTTCCTCCCGGCTGGTTGCCGTATTGTCCGTTGAAGCTTTGTACATCCTTCGGATTTAACTCCAGCCCTTTTTTCATGTCTTCTATGGAGCCTTCCTTGTCTCCGTTCAGCAGTTTGGCGTGGCCGCGTTCGTGGTAGGCTTCCGCAAAGTTCGGGTTCAATTCGATGGCTTCGTCAAAGAGCGCAATGGCTTCGGCCAATTTTTTTTGTGTAATGTAAAGCTGGCCCAAGTAGAGGAAGGCCTGTTCGTTGAATGGGTTTAGTTCCGTAACGTTCCGGTAGTCGTTTTCGGCTTCTTCACCGGCGCCGGTCGCTTCCTTTATCTTGCCGCGGAGCAGGAGGGCGTTTTCGTCTTCCGGATCTTGTGCCAGAATGGCATGGATGTCTTCCATGGCTTCTTTGTATTGCTGCATCTTTGCCAAGGCTTCTGCGCGGAGCAACCGGGCTTCGACAAAGTCATCCTTCAGCACGATGGCTTTGGTGAGGTGGGCGATGCACATGATACCGTCTCCCTGTCCGTTGTCTGCTTTGCCAAGCAGGTAGTGTGCCATGGCATTGCCCTCTTCCATCTCGATGACTTTCTTGGCAGCCTTGGCCATGGCAGGGTAATCTTCCTGCATATAGCATAGGTTGGCGAGCGTGAGGTAGGTGGAAGCATGTTCCGGTTCCAGTTCAATCATGCGCTCCAGGAGTTTGCGGCCTTCGTCAAGGCTGCCGGTCTGTATATATACCTGTGACAGATAGCCCATGGTCTCGAAGTCTTCTTGCAGGGCAAGGGCCTCCGTAAAGCATTTGATGGCGTAGTCTGTACGTCCCATGCGTTGGGCGCGCATACCGTCATACTTGAATATTTCAAAGTTTTTCTGAGTGTTTTTTTGTTTTTCATCTGCCGGGTTTTCTGATTTGCCGGAGAAAAAAGATTTAAAGAATCCCATATATGACAAATTAAAGATTAAGAATTAAAAAGAAAAGGCGGGCAACGGCTGATAAGGTATTTCTCTTCAGCGGCAAGGCATTCTTTTCCAACGGCAAAAGTAATGAATTATTTTTTGATTTGCAGCATTCCGTTGGCAGCAATTATTTTACCTTCCTCCAGCAATAGATGCAATGCTTCGGTGAGGGCTTCTTTCCCGCCGGGCATCTTTTCCGCCAGGGCGGCAGGTGTCATCTCTTGTTCGGACAAGATTTGGAGTATCTCTCCAAAGAGTTCTTTGGCAGGCCGTTTGTCGGCGCTCTGCCTGTTCCTAAGGCTGATGCAGGTGTCACACTGTCCGCAGTCATGCCCGTTGGATTCTCCGAAATAGCGCAACAGCATACGGCTGCGGCATACGGTATCATTGGTCACATAGTCCAGCATGGCTTCGATGCGTTTCTCGTAACGCTTTTTGCGTTCTTCATATACACCGGGGGGAATTTGCAGGTGGCGCGTTTCTATCCGTTCGCGTGTATATATAATATAAGGTGTCTTTTTGCGTGGGATATAGCTTACTATCCTCAGCTTGGCAAGGCGGACAAGCTGTTCGTATATTTGCTTGCGGGTCAGTCCGGCACGTGCGGCGAGTAATTCTTCACTGATGAAGGCATGGTCGGTGAACAAGCCGGTGTAGGAACGGAGTATGATTTGGATTAGCCTGTCCGTCTCCTCGCCCATTCCCCTCAGTCTGTAGAGCTCGTCCCTTTGTATGGAGAATTTTAGCCTGGAGGCATTGTCCTGCTCGTCGGTGTATTCCAGATAACCGGCTTGGGTCAATATCTTCAAGGCGCTATCTACCGGGACGGGGAAGTACTTGAATTTCCGGCAGAAGTCTTCGATGTTGAATTCGCGTATGCAGCCCTGGCCGTCTCCCATTGCCATCTGGTAATAGTATTGCAGGTGCTCATAGACTTGCCTGATGTAGTCTTTCTCCGGAAAAGTATCGGGGATGCGTTTGTGGAGTGTCGTCTTGTCTGACCTGGAATAGAGGATAACCGCGTAAGCCTTTTCTCCGTCACGCCCGGCACGTCCGGCTTCCTGAAAGTAGGCCTCTATGGAATCCGGTAAGTCCAGGTGGATGACGATGCGTACATCCGGTTTGTCGATTCCCATACCGAATGCGTTGGTTGCCACTATGACACGGCTTTCACCTGTCTGCCAGCGTTGTTGGCGGATATCCTTGGTCGCGTCGTCCAGCCCGGCGTGATAGAAGTCGGCGGTGATATGTTCGTTGTGCAGCAACTCGGCTATTTCCTTGGTGCGGCGGCGATTGCGTACATATATGATGGCGCTGCCGGGCATCCGGCGCAGAATGTGCAGCAGTTCTCCCGTCTTGTTGTCCGTATTGCGGACGATATAGGCGAGGTTCCTGCGCTCGAAGCTCATCCGGAATACATTCTCTTTCCGGAAGCGGAGGCGCGCTTGTATGTCTTTCACCACTTCCGGCGTGGCGGTGGCTGTCAGGGCAAGTACGGGTACGTCTGGCAGTATATCCCGTATCTCGGCTATCTTGAGATAGGCGGGGCGGAAGTCATACCCCCACTGCGAGATGCAATGGCTTTCGTCAACGGTGATCATGCTGATTTTCATCTTCTGCAATTTGGTGCGGAAGATTTCCGTATCAAGCCGTTCGGGGGAGATGTAGAGGAATTTGTAGTTGCCGAAGATGCAGTTTTCCAGGGTTGTGAGGATTTCCTGCCGGCTCATGCCGGAATAGATTGCCAGTGCCTTGATTCCCCGCTTCTTGAGATTCTGCACTTGGTCTTTCATCAATGCGATCAGGGGGGTGACGACGAGGCATAGGCCTTCTTTGGCGAGTGCCGGCACCTGGAATGTGATGGACTTGCCTCCACCGGTAGGCATGAGTCCCAAGGTGTCTTTGTCTTCGCCTATACTATTGATGATATCTTCCTGGATACCCCGGAAGTTGTCATATCCCCAGTATTGCTTCAAAAGCCTCACCCCCGGCCCCTCTCCGGAAGAGAGGGGAGGGGAGGAAATGGGGTCAGGAATTATTGTAAGGTCTTCTGCGCCCTTTTGAGGCGGAGTGGAATTCTCATTATGAATTTGCTTCTCCATAAATCTTGCCTTCTGGGATAGCCCGGCTACCTCTTCTCCCCTCTCTTCCGGAGAGGGGACGGGGGAGGCTTCTTTTAGTTTGGCTTAATATCTTCAATCTGTAACTGTACTTCCCCCCGTTTGTGGGTGTTTTCCTCAATGGTATAGCAGATATCGAATGAACGCTTGGTCTTGATGAAGCGTACGTGGGAACTCTGGCCGAAGGCAATACCGTTCATGACGTTGTTCGACTTGTTATCTACCAGTTCCAGTTTGATATGTTCCTGGTCGCGTCCCACAACTTTGCTGGTACCGTAGTCGTAAACATTATGTGTACAGAATATCGGTTTTACATTGTCCGGGCCGAACGGGTTGAATTTCTTCAGGTCACTGCAGAACTTCGGAGTAATGTCCCTGAAGTCGATTTCAGCGTTGATGTCGATTAACGCGCTGGTTTGTTCGGGAAGTATATGCTCGGAGACGAAGTTCTCGAAACGCTCCGTGAAAGCGGGCACGTTCTCCACTTTCATGGAGAGTCCGGCGGCATATGTATGCCCTCCGAAGTTTTCCAGCAGGTCGCGGCAATGTTCTATGGCCTTGTAGACATCAAAGCCGGAAACAGAGCGGGCGGAACCGGTCGCCATATCGTCCGTACGTGTCAATACCACCGCAGGACGATAGTATATTTCCGTCAGGCGGGAGGCTACGATGCCGATGACACCTTTGTGCCAGTCTTCGTTGTACAGGACGATGGAACGTCGTTCGGCAAGTCCCTCCAGATCGGCGACAATCTGGTTCGCTTCTTCCGTCATGCTTTTGTCCAGGTCCTTGCGCGTCTCGTTGTATTGGTTGATTTGGCTTGCTTTTTCCAAAGCGAGCGAGAAATCCTTTTCCGTCAGCAAATCCACGGCCTCTTTACCGTTCTGGATGCGTCCGGAGGCGTTGATGCGCGGTCCTATCTTGAAAACGATGTCGCTTACGGTGATTTCCTTTTCTGTCAGCCCGCATACATCGATAATTGCTTTCAGACCTACACTGGGGTTGCTGTTCAGCTGTTTCAGCCCATGATAGGCAAGAATGCGGTTTTCCCCCATGATGGGTACTATATCCGAAGCGATGCTTACGGCGACCAAGTCCAGCAAGGGGATCAGATGGTGAAACTCGATTCCGTTGCTGATGGCGAATGCCTGCATGAATTTGAATCCTACGCCACAGCCGGAAAGGTGCTCGTACGGGTAAGTGTTGTCTTCCCGTTTGGCATTCAGGATAGCTGCCGCAGGAGGCAATGTGTCATCGGGAACATGGTGGTCGCAGATGATGAAGTCAATGCCTTTCTCTTTGGCGTATGTGATTTCATCTACAGCCTTGATGCCGCAATCCAACACGATAATCAGTCCTACACCGGTTTCCGCGGCATAATCCACACCTTTGGTCGAAACTCCGTACCCCTCGTTGTAGCGGTCGGGAATGTAGTAATCAATGTTCGAATAGAACTGTTGAATGAACTTGTAAACGAGAGCCACAGCCGTGGTTCCGTCCACATCATAATCTCCATAAATCAGAATGCGCTCTTTCTTTCCCATTGCCTTGTTCAGGCGCTCTACGGCCACATCCATATCCTTCATGAGGAAAGGGTCGTATAAATCCGGTAGTTGCGGGCGGAAAAACTTCCGGGCATCTGCTGCCGTATGTATTCCCCGCTCCACCAGCAGTCTCCCAAGTATCGGGCTAATTCCCAAATCTAGGGCCAGTTGTTGGCTTATTTCTGCCTGTTCGGATGTAATGGGTTGATAATTCCATTTGTGAGTCATTTTATATATTATTTTTTCTTTCTTCTGTCTCAAGGTGTCGGAGGCTAAAACCCCAACAAGCTGTAAAGGTATGAAAAACTCTTGAAATGGAAGTGAATTCTATAGAAAATCTTCTTTATGTGTCGTTTTCTCTACTGAAATTCCTTTATTTTTGCAGCAGCTAAAAAAAGACGTTTATGCTTACTTTTATCTCTTGTGCAAAGACAATGGCGTCACGCTGTTCTGTGGTTGTGCCCGGAATGACCGTTCCGCAGTTTGAAACCGAAGCGGTGCGGAATGCGCTGGATATGTCACGATATTCTTCGGCTGAGTTGGAAAAGCTTCTCCGCGTGAATGCGAAGCTTGCAGCCGAGAACCGTTTGCGCTATCATGATTTCTGTTCGGAGGACAATCATCCGATGCCGGCCATTTGTGCCTATACAGGAGCTGTCTATAAACGTATTCTTCCCAAGGACTTTTCCGCTGATGACTTTAACTACGCTCAGGAACATCTGCGTATCACTTCTTTTCTTTACGGGTTGCTTCGTCCTTTGGATGGAATCAAGCCTTATCGCCTTGAAGGTGATGTACGTTTGCCCGAGAAAGGTGGCGCCTCTATGTTTGACTATTGGAAGCCCCTGCTGACGGATTGCTTTATCGCCGAGATCAAGCGCCAAGGGGGCGTGCTTGTCAACCTGGCAAGCGGGGAAATGAAAGATTTGTTTGACTGGAAAAGAGTAGAGGAGGAAGTACGTGTCATTACTCCGGAATTTCATGTATATAAAGGTGGACAGCTCAAAACGGTTGTTGTTTATGCTAAGATGTGCAGAGGAGAGATGGTGCGCTTCATCGTCAAGAACCGCATAGAATGCCCCGAAGATTTAAGGGCTTTTACCTGGGAGGGCTTTGCTTGGGATGAGAGCCGTAGTGCGGATGATCATTTGCAGTTTGTGTTGTAGTTTGCGCAAAATGAAGAATTAAATGCGTGATTGAGGATAATAAAAGAAAACAAGCTTTCTACATTTGCATACGTCAAACTTAGGAGTCGTATGTTATGAAACAGAACAGGATGCAGATTGTTTGTCTTTTGGTTTTAGTCATGTCTGTGTGGAACTTTCCGGTCCATGCCGGGAATACCGGTCTTCAGGATGTCAGTGCAAAAATGTGTGGGGATGGTGAATCTGCGTTACGACCGGAGTGGATGAAGTCTCTCCATGATTCACTTCCAGTATGTAAGATATCTATTCCCGGTACGCATGACAGTGGCGCTGTTAGAGGAGGGCAAATGCTGAAAACGCAATCTACGGATATTTCCGCCCAGTTGCAGCAAGGTATTCGTGCTTTTGATATTCGCTTAAAGAAGAAAAACGGTAAATTGGGGGTTTTTCATAGTCGTGCTTTTCAAGGTATATATTGGGAAGATGATGTATTGTCTGCTTTCATTGACTTTCTGCAGGCGCATCCTTCCGAAATTCTGATCGTTTCACTGAAAAGGGAGGGAGGCGAGCCACTGGATTATGCTTCTCTACTGTCTGCTTCTTTGAGTGTCCCTGCACATCAGCGTTATTTTGTGGTGGATTTTCGTCCGGAACTGACATTGGGGGACTGCCGGGGGAAGATTCTTTTTCTGCACAGAGACTATGCAATGGATAACTATCCGGGAGCTGCATGTATAGGTTGGGAGGATAATGAAACTTGTTTGCTCACCCTTCGCGACAAAGGTGGTAAGGGAGGAATGGCTTTACTTGAAGATGAATACCAATATGGGTCGGACGAGGAGGCCGGAAAGAAGATAGATGTTTGTATTCGCAATATTGACAAGATATCTGCCGAGCCGTTTTTCTCATATCGGTGGGGGATTACTTTTGTAAGTGCGACAGGCTTTCCCTTAGTGACTCCTAAAGTATTTGCTGATAAGGTAAACAAGCCTATTGCTGATTATCTGATGAAAGAGAATAAACGGAATTGCGGTATTGTGTTCATTGATTTTGTCGGAGAACTAAGCGGGAAAGATTTAGTGGAATATTTGATTGATAGCAACGTTTGCGCAAAATGAAGATTTATATGCGCAATTGGGAATATCTGTGAAAAAGTATTTATCTAGTTTTGCACATGTTGAAAACCTTAATGTTATATACTATGAAACTGTCAATTGATTTAGGAGGAACCAATATCCGAGTAGCACAAGTGGAAGAAGGACGGTGCTTGAGTAAAGTGTCAGTACCCTGTTTGGCTCAGCAAGATGCCCCCATTGTGCTGGACCAGCTTTTTCAACTCGTCCGCAGTATGATGAATGAGCAGGTAGATGGTATCGGTATCGGTGTCCCTTCCATTGTTGATTCAGAGAAAGGAATTGTATATAATGTGGCAAACATTTCTTCTTGGAAAGAAATACGCTTAAAGGAAATTTTGGAGAATGAATTCAACGTTGCGGTTGCCATTAATAATGATTCCAACTGTTTTGCTTTGGGAGAGAGTTTGTACGGTGAAGGAAAGCCTTATGACAACATGGTAGGCGTTACTATCGGGACGGGTATTGGGGCTGGTGTCATCATTGGTCGCCGTTTGTATGGCGGGCAATTCATGGGAGCCGGTGAAATAGGTTCATTCCCTTATTTAGACGCTGATTTTGAGCGTTATTGCAGTAGTTTCTTTTTTAAACGCCATGATACTACCGGTGCGGCGGCAGCTGAAAATGCTCGGCAAGGAGAACAGGCTGCATTGGATATTTGGAAAGAGTTTGGGATGCATCTGGGTAATCTTGTGAAGGTGATTCTTTTTGCCTATGCTCCTCAGGCTATTGTTCTGGGGGGAGGTATAGTAGCTGCTTACCCTTTCTTTAAAGATGCCATGGAATATACAATGCAAAGTTTTCCTTATAGAGTCATGTTGGATAATGTGAGGGTGATAGCTTCGCATCAAAATGATTCCAGCCTGCTAGGTGCTTCTGCTCTTCTTGAGTAAAAATTCTGATATTATCTGATTAGAAAATATTAAACTGTTTATTGTTGTATTATTTTACATTATAAAAGAGTATCAGAGACTTATTCCCTTTGTAATAACTATGTAATTCCGCTTTCTGACCTTTGTGGCGGAATTATAATTTTCTATATTATAAACTTTAAATTTTGAATGCATGAAACAGGTAAATCTTAGAATCTATCGAACGATTCTGACTCTATTGTTGGGGCTGTTTTTTTTCACAGGTGCTTATGCACAGCAGATTTCTGTGAAAGGAACAGTAAAGGATCAGGCTGGCGAACCTATAATTGGTGCCAATGTATTAGTAAAAGGGACGACCAATGGAGTGATTACAGACATTGACGGTAAGTTTCTGTTGTCGGCTGCCAAGGGTAATATATTAGTGATTAGCTTTGTGGGCTATACTTCTCAAGAAATACCGGTGACAGGAAAAGAACTGGCTGTAATTTTGAAGGAAGATACTGAACTCTTGGATGAGGTGGTGGTCTTGGGTTATGGAGCCAGTGCGCGTAAACAAGACCTGTCCGCTTCGGTAGGCGTAGTGAGCAATGCTGAGGAACTGGCTGCGCGTCCGGTAACTTCTACAGAGGGGATGTTGCAAGGACAGTTGCCGGGTGTTACCATTCAGGCTGACGGCGGTGACCCCACTTCCTCTCCTTCTATTGTCATTCGTGGTCAAGGCTCACAAGATGGTGATAATGTGCTTTGGGTTGTGGACGGAGTACCGGGTGCCCCCATCGCTTCCATGAATGATATTGAGAGCATTGTGGTGTTGAAGGATGCCGCTTCGGCCGCTATTTATGGAGCGCAGTCTGGTGCGGGTGGTGTGGTGCTGGTCACTACCAAAAAAGCTAAAGAAGGTGCGCCGTCACTGACATACGACGGTACTTTTGGTATTCGTCAGGCTACCAATCTGATAGAGCCGCTGAACGCTGAACAGCAATTGGAAATGCGCAAGATGTCTTATGCGAATGCGGGGCTTACATTGCCTGATGGCTGGGATGTAAACAAGAATCCTTGGATAGGAACTACCCGGACCAATTGGATGGACGAGATTTTCCGCACGGCTTTCTATCAGCGTCACAATGTGGCTTTAAATGTAGGTACGGAGAATTTTACACACCGTCTGTCTTTTGCTTATGACAATGATGAAGGTGTGCTGATTAATACTTTCAAAAAGAACTTGTCATTACGTTACAATAGTAAATTTAAACTGAACAAGTGGGTGAGCATCAGTGAAGACTTTACTTGGCAGAATACGAGTAGCCGTTCCAAGAACACGGACAACGACGCTTTTACGGGTCCTATTATATCGGCAATCTACATGCCTGCCAGCGCTACTGTTTACAATCCGTTGGATGGAAGCTATGGTGGTACTACAACAGAAGATCCTGAATACATCAAGAAGTATGGAAGTAACTTTGCGGATGCCCATGGTGATGCGGTGAACCCGGTTCGTTTGCTCGAAGCAGAAAACGTTTATGACAAGACGAGTGATGTGTGGAGTACTACCAGCTTGAATATCGACAACGTGGTTCCGGGCTTGAAGTTTGTCAGCCGCTTTACTTATAACTTGCGTACAAATCACTTTAAGAAGTTCAATCCTATTCGTGATGAAGTGGGTAAACCGGTTCTCAGCAACAACCTGCAGGAAACCACTTATCGTGCCGACGCTTGGAAGACAGAAAATACGCTGACTTACGACAATACTTTCGGCGACCATACAATAGGTGTATTATTGGCCACCACTGCCGATCATAGTGAGACGCGCGGTTTGGAGGTGACGGGTACTGACCTTGCTGACGAATCCACCTATCTACAGTATCTGGCTTATGCCAAATCGTTGAAGGCTACCGACTACCTGACCGGTCCTGATGCCAATGTGTCTTTGATTAGCCGTTTGGCTTATTCGTATGCTGACCGTTATTTCTTTACGGCTTCTTTCCGTCGTGACTATGCCGGTCGTTTGCCCAAGGAGAATAACTATGGCGACTTCCCTGCTTTCACTTTAGGATGGAAAATCTCAAATGAATCGTTCTTTAAGAAAAGCAATTTCATCAGTCTGCTGAAGGTGCGTGCCTCTTGGGGACGTATCGGTAACCTCGCTTCTGTGCCTATGGCTTATAAGTCACCGGTGCTTGACAAGACCAGCTGGAACGAACAAGCTCAGTATGGCCCTGCTTCAAATTCCGTATGGGGCAACATCGTTTTTATTCCGACGGATGCCTTGAATGTTGATTTGACTTGGGAAACTTCGGAGCAGACAGACTTGGGGTTGGATTTAGAGATGTTCAATAACCGTCTGTCATTGTCGATGGATTATTTTGATAAGCGCACATTCAATCTTATTCAGGGGCGTACCATGGACTGGCCGCAGACTATCGGTGTGAAACGCCAGTTTGTAAATCTGGGCGAGGTACGTAACCGTGGTTTTGAATTATCTGCTAACTGGAGTGATAAAATCAATAAAAATCTTTCATATTTTGTATCAGGTAATTTCTCTTATTTGAAGAACTGGGTTTCGGACATCGGCGTGAAAAATGCTGACGGTAGTTCGGGAGTATGGACCAGTGAAAAGACTTTCCGCAATCTGCCTTACATGATTCAGTCTGCCGAAGGAAAACCGGTGAACTCTTTCTACTTGATTAAGACTGACGGCATTTTCCAAAGCGACGAGGAGGCTGCCAACTATAAAAATGCTAAAGGAGAGCGCATTCAGCCGGAAGCCCAAGCCGGTGACTTGAAATTCGTGGATTACAACGGTGATGGAAAAATCAGCGATGATGACCGTCAGTATATGGGTAATGCCATGCCTAAGACAACCTTTGCCTTTACGCTGGGTTTGACATGGAAAAAACTTTCTGTCAGTGCCATGTTCCAAGGTGTAGGCGGTGCACAAGCGCTTTATGTAGGTAAGTCTATGATATTGAGTGATGTGGAAGGAAGTTTCAATCGTTCGGCTGAAATCTTGAATGCTTGGAGTCCTACAAATACGGGATCGAGTATTCCTCGTCTTTCCAAGTTGGATAACAATAAAAATTTTACCCGTCCATCAGACTATTTCTTGGAGAACTCATCTTACTTACGGTTCAAGAACTTTACTGTATCTTATGATTTGAGCGATGTATTCCGCAAGTGGGCTCATTTGAACGAACGCAACAGCCGCCTTTCTGTTTACTTCAGCGGTGAGAATCTGGCTACATTTACCGGATACTCGGGCGTAGATCCCGAATGTGGCGGATGGGATGCTCTGAAATACCCGGTGTCGCGTGTGTTGTCGGTAGGTGTGAAACTGACTTATTAATAACATGAAGATAGAAATGATTATGAAAAAAAATATATTATTTTTAGCTGTGTCGGCTGCACTGTTGACAAGTTCTTGCAGTGATTTCCTGGATGTGCAGCCAGAAGGGAACGCCACTATCAATGCTTATTTCTTAAACGACCAACAAGCCATTGATGCAGTTGACGGATTGTACGAACGATTCCATCAGGAGGCTCTTTATGGGCGTGAGCTTTTTTGGGAGCAGGGAGCTGCTTGCGATGTGGTATGGGGACGTACCCGTAGTTATATGGATTTGGCTCTTTTTACAAATGACGCTTCCAGTTCCACTCCGTTGAATGGTATTTTTGAAACGCTCTATAAGGTGATGGCTCGTTCCAATTGGGTCATAAAAAGTTTGTTGAATAAGGAAAAGAAAACAACCCTTACGCCCGTAGAGACACGAAGCTTGGGTGAGGCTTATTTTACTCGTGGATGGGCACACTTTTTGATAGCCTATCGTTATGGATTGCCCGAACAAGGAGTACCTTTTGTTCGCTATGAAGATTTTGAAGGTGACTATGATTACTCTATTCCACCACAGCAGAAATCCGTGCAGGACAACTATCGGATGATTATTGAAGACATGGATTGGGCTATAGAACGTCTGCCCCGTCTGGAAGACTATGATGCGGAGAACGTCGGGCGTGCGCACGATGCCGCTGCTGTGGCTTTCAAAGCCAAAGTTTATGCTTATTGGGCTACTTGGGAACCTGAAAAATGGAAAGACGTGATTACTATGGTCAACGATTTGGAATCTACTTACCACCGTAATCTGGCAGGCTCTTTGGACGAAGTGTTCTCTTCGGATTTTGCCGATTTCTATAATGAAGAATATATTTGGGCCATTCCCGGTAATGGAGGCTCCAACGGTGGCGGCTCCGAATTTCCCGGTGTTATTCTGGAGAACAAGGGATGGGGTAAGTATAATGGCTGGGGACAGAACAAGCCTTCCTATGACATCTATGAGGAGATGCGCAAAGATGGTGAAGGCAATGCCCGCTTGGTTCGTTCCATTTTGGAGTACAATCAGGAATTCCAATTCTTCGGAGAGACTCGCCGTTTCTATTCTTCTTCTGATATTGAAGCAGGATTCATGATTAACAAATATATGGATCCGTTCAAGCATAAGGATCCCACTACCGGTTACATTAATAGTAACGGCGACTGGCCGACGGTACGTATTAATTTCCCGGTCATCCGTTTTGCGGAAATGCTGTTGTTCCGTGCGGAAGCTTATCTGATGACCAATCAGGCTGATAAGGCATGGACTGACTTGAACCGTATTCACAAACGTGCTTGCGGACGGGATTTGGATTCTCCGGCACCGGCCACTATGACACAGTTGTATCATGAACGCCGTTGTGAATTGGCTTTCGAATTTACCGACCACTTGTTTGATTTGAAACGTTGGCATCGTTCTTCCAACGCCGAAATCAAGGCGTTGGCTAAGAAGGAGTTGAATGCAACTCCGCGTGTGCGTATTTACGAAGAACGTTCTAACCCGGAATCGAATTATCGGATTGGCACTTATGCCATGTTTAACGAAGTGTCTAAAGCAACTTATGAGGATTACCGTATGGTGTTCCCTTATCCATACCAACAGGTCGTGAACTCTAACGGTCAGTTGAAACAGAATCCGGGTTATAATTAATTTCCTTTATTGGAACTTGGAAATATAAAACAGACCTCATTGCCATTGGTCTGATCTGCAAGAGTTGGTATGTATGGCATATCGGCTCTTGCAGAATCTCTTTATTCAATTCTGCATGAATTTGAATTGAAAAAGATTTGAATGATAATCTGTATTTTTACTGTCCGTTTCGTAAGCTGTTATGAAATTTGTCAGTGTTTTTTACGTTCTTAAAAAGGCTACTTGAATTAAAGAATAATTTGAAATATCTGTATTGATGAAACTGAAACATTTTTTGGGGTATATAGCTTGTGTATCTGTGTTATGCGGTGCTTGCACATCCGTTAATCAGTCACCTGTAGATTACATAGATCCTTTTATAGGTACCGGCTTTCACGGGCATACCTATCCGGGGGCAACTGTCCCTTTGGGAACCGTGCAGCTAAGCCCTGACACACGTGCCGGAAATTGGGATGCCTGTTCGGGGTATCATTATGATGACACAACCTTGAATGGCTTTTCGCATACGCATCTGAGCGGAACCGGGTGCATCGATTTGGGAGATATACTATTTCGTCCAACCACTCAGCGGCCGGACTTGACTGCGGAAGGAAGTATCTGCCAACCCGCAGCCTTTTCCCATAAAGACGAGAAGGCGTCAGCAGGATATTATTCGGTACTGCTGAAAGATGAAGGAATAAAAGCCGAACTGACGGCAACAACACATGCCGGCGTACACCGTTATACATTCCCTTCCGGTAAGGAGGCTGCTCTTGTCGTAGATTTGGCCCATTTGCTCGATAGTGAATATATCTATGAAGCTACACTGGAGCGGACTGCCGCCAATGAAATAGCAGGCATGCGCAGAACCAGAGGATGGACAGACAATCAGTATGTCTATTTTGTAGCCCAATTCTCGAAACCTTTCAAGACAGTTGACTTTATACGGGATAAAAAGCCGGTTTCTGCGGAAGTCAAGTTGGCGGGCACTGACTTGCAAGCTTACTTGTCTTTCGATAATAGTGATGGAGAGCCGGTTATAACCAAAGTCGGATTATCCATTGTCAGTGAAAAGAATGCGCGTGAGAATCTGGAAGCCGAGGTGACCGGTTTCGATTTTGATGCCGTGCGTAGTGCCGCCCGTTCCGCTTGGGAACAAGCGCTCTCTGTCATTACAGTAGAAGGCGGCGATACGGACGATTTGAAGAATTTTTATACTGCAATGTATCATTCCATGGTTGTACCCAACGTGGCAAGTGATGTCAACGGTGAATACCGCCGTCATGACATGAAGACAGGGCAGTTGCCGGAAGGTAAAGTGCAGTACTCTACTTTCTCCCTTTGGGACACCTTCCGTGCATGGAATCCTTTGATGACTCTGATTGATACAACTTTGGTCAATAATATGGTGAATTCTTATCTGGATATTTACGAAGCTTCGGGTGAACTTCCCATCTGGCCGCTTTCTGCCGGAGAGACGGGAACAATGATTGGTTATCATGCGGTCTCTGTCATTGCGGATGCATATATGAAGGGAATCAGAGGGTTTGATTCGGATAAAGCCCTGGAAGCCATGGTCGTTTCTTCTGAAAAGAACAAGAAAGGAGCCGATTATTATATTCAGAACGGTTTTATCCCTTCCAACATAAAGAAAGAATCCATCTCTTGCCTGCTGGAATTTGCTTACGATGACTGGTGCATAGCACGTATGGCTCAGGAAATGGGCAGGAATGATATTTATGAGGAGTATATTCAGCGTTCCCGGAATTATATCAATGTATTTGATGGTTCTACGAAATTCTTCCGCCCTAAGCGGATGGATGGAAATTGGGAAACGCCTTTCAATCCTATTGAGGTGGGACGTGCCTATACGGAAGCTACTGCCTGGCAGTATCGTTTCTTTGTTCCTCATGATGTAAGCGGCATGACGCAATTGTTTGGTGGCAGGGAAGAATTTATAGCTGCACTTGATTCTATCTTTACGGTAGAACCGAATATACATGGTGACCTTGTGGATATAACCGGGCTGATCGGCCAGTATGTTCATGGAAATGAACCAAGCCATCACATTGCCTATTTGTACGATTATGTGGGACAACCCTGGAAGACGCAGGAGATGACGCGCCGCTTGCTCCATGAAATGTACAAGCCTACGCCCGAAGGTATCATTGGCAACGAAGACTGCGGGCAGATGTCCGCCTGGTATATACTATCCAGTCTGGGTATCTATTCCGTATGTCCCGGAAGCAATGAGTTTGCGCTGACTACTCCTCTGTTTGAGAGAGCGGTTGTCCGTCTGGCCAATGGAAAAACATTGACCATCCTTGCCAATGATCCGAAGAAGAATATCTATATCACGAAGGTGGAATTGAACGGGCAGCCGATAGATGCGAATTTCATCACTTATGCACAATTGATGGAAGGTGGGGAACTTCGTTTTACCTTATCAGAAAAGCCGGATATGGAGAGAGGTGCTTCAGAGGAAGCTTTTCCTTACTCTTATACCAAAGAGAAAGTAGTTTCCATTCCTTATGTGGACAGAGACTTGAATCTGTTTATGGATAAGGTGACCGTTGCGCTGGCTACGACCACTAAGGATGCCGAAATCAGATATACATTGGATGGAAGTGCTCCCACGGAACAGTCGGTGTTGTATGAAAAACCTTTCGAGTTGGATAAGACGACTTTGATAAAGGCTAAAGGATTCAAGAAGGGTTTCCGTTCAAGCGAAACGTTGTCTATATCGGCGACAAAAGCCGAGCTGAAAGCCGCGCTTTCTGTAAGCCCTGCCCAGAACGGCACGTCCTATAAATACTTTGAAGGTGCCTGTCAGAAAGTGGCTGATATAGAAAAATCTCCATTGTTGAAGTCGGGTATCCTGCCCGAGCCATCCATAAAGGATGCCGGGCAGGAGGACCATTTCGGATACATTTTTTCCGGGCTGATCAATGTACCCGAGGATGGAGTCTATACTTTCCAGACCCGTTCGGATGATGGCAGTGTCTTGTACATCAATGACGAACCGGTGGTCAATAATGATGGTTCTCACGCAGCGATTCCTGCTACCGGAATGGTTGCTTTGAAGAAAGGCTTCCATCCCTATAAGCTTTATTATTTTGAGGATTACGAAGGTGAACATTTGAGTTGGGCTTGGAAACTGCCTTCCGCTGATAAGTTGGCTCCTATTCCTGCATCGGTTTTATTTGTGAAATAAATAGTTTAATATATATATGCTATGAGAAAGTTGTTTTTATTATTTTTGCCTTTGTTCGCAGCATCGTGCGGGCAAGTGAAACAACAGGTATCCGCACCGGAGCCCGTCAATGTAATGAGTTTTAATATCCGCTATGACAATCCGGAAGACAGTCTGGATAATTGGAAGTATCGCAAGGATCGTGCGGCAAATGCCATCCGTTTTTATGATGTGGACATATTGGGCACGCAAGAAGTGCTTCATAATCAGTTGGAGGACCTTAAACAGCGTTTACCGGAATATGGAGTGATTGGCGTAGGTCGTGAAGATGGGAAGGAGAAAGGTGAATATAGCGCACTCTGGTATAAGAAAGAGCGCTTCAATCTGTTGGATTCCGGTTATTTCTGGTTGAGTGAGACTCCTGAAGTTGCCGGTTCTAAAGGTTGGGATGGGGCTTGCGAGCGTATCGCCTCGTGGGCTAAACTGCAGGACAAAGCGAGTGGCAAAGAGTTTTTCGCATTGAACACCCACTTGGACCATGTAGGTGTTGTGGCACGCCGTGAGGGGATAAGCCTCATACTGGATAGAATAAATGCGTTAAGTGACGGCTTGCCGGTAATAGTTACGGGAGATTTTAACTCCGAGCCGGAATCAGATGTTATCAAGCGTGTGACAGACCCTTCCAATCCGGAACATTTGACGGATGCACGTCAGGCATCTCCCATTGTCTATGGTCCGGCATGGAGCTTCCATGATTTCGGGAAGATTCCCTATGACAAACGTCCGTTGATTGATTATGTGTTTGTACGTAATAGACTGAAAGTTTTGAGATATGGTGTGTTGGCTGAAACAGAGGAGAATGCTTTTCTATCCGACCACGCCCCTATCTTGGTGACAGTTGAATAATAAAATGGCTATTATGAATAAGATATCAAGAATATGTATCGTTATGCTCTTGGCAGTCTTGTTGCTGCCGGTAGAGTCGTCGGCACAAAGCCGTCGTGATAAAGAACAGACCTATGTCTTGGAACAACCCTATGAGGTAACGAAGATTACCCCGCCTCAAGGCAAGAAGATAAAGAATGTCATTCTGATGATTGGTGATGGCATGAGCCTTATGCATGTATATTCCGCATGGACAGCCAACCGTGGTAAACTGTTTCTGGATAATTGCCAGGCAGTAGGCTTGTCCAAAACCTATTGTGCCGACAAGTTGATTACTGACTCGGGAGCGGGTGGCACAGCCATAGCTACGGGACGGAAGACAAACTATCATTCTGTGGGCGTGGATACTCAAGGACGTCCGTTGAAATCATTGGTCGATCTGGCTGCCGCAAAAGGTAAATCTACCGGTATAGCGGTGACTTGCCGTTTGTGGGATGCCACTCCTGCGGATTTTTGTTGCCATAACAAGGATAGGGATGCCGAAGCGGAGATTGTGGCGGATTATGTAAATTGCAGCGTCGACTATGTGTTCGGTGGCGGTGCCAAGCTTTTCGAGAACCGTGAAGACGGACGCGATTTGTTTAAAGAACTGCGTGACAAAGGTTTTCAGACTCCTCGCAGTTGGGATGAACTGGCAGGTATAAAGAGTGGTAAGGTCTTTGCCGTACCCTATCCCGTAGATACTCCTCTTCCTGCTGAACGCGGCGACCTTTTGGCGCGTGCTTCATTGAAAGGCATTGAACTGCTCGACCGGAACAAGAACGGTTTCTTTATGATGATAGAAGGTTCGCAGTTGGATGATTATGGACATTTCAATGACCTTGACTTGTTGATGCAGGAAACGCACGACTTTGACCGTACCATCGGTGCTATTTATGAATGGGCGGCCAAAGATGGAGAAACATTGGTAGTAGTGACCGCAGACCATGAAACCGGCGGACTTACATTGATAGACGGAGATTTGGCAGAGGGCAGAATCGTATGTAAGTTCTCCACGGGCGGTCATAGCGGCGTGATGGTGCCGGTGTATGCTTTCGGTCCCGGTGCGGAGGAGTTTACCGGAATTTTTGAGAATACTGCTATCTTTGACAAGATAAAGAAACTGCTCGATTTATAAATTAAAAAAATAACTATTTCCTATGTTGAAACACATTTTATTGGTAGGCTTGCTTTCTTTTTCCACCCTTCCTTTGCTGAAAGCTCAAAGCTGCGGCAATGATGAAAAGTATCATCTGCCTTATAAGAATACGTATGTAAAGGAACCGTTGGTTACTGAAAACGAGTATCGCGTGGCCAAACCTGAGACGATTGTGCCGAAAAGCTTCAAGGAAGCCCGGCAGATTCTTCCCAATCCCATTTGGAACGGACATGACAAGGAGCTTGAAATGTACTGGAAGGCATGGGAAATAGCTATCGGTAATATTCGCGCTCCCCAGGCAGGTTCGGGTTTTGTCTCAAGCTATTTGGATACAGCCTATAATGGCAATATCTTTATGTGGGATTCTTCTTTCATTCTGATGTTTGCCCGTTATGGTACCCGTTTCTTTCCTTTCCAGAATACGCTGAATAACTTTTATGCCAAGCAGCATCCCGACGGTTTTATTTGCCGCGAGATAAAGGCGGATGGCGCTGACTGTTTCGAACGTTATGACCCGGTGAGTACCGGACCGAATCTGATGCCTTGGTGTGAGATGGTCTATTTCCATCAGTTTGGAGATACGGAACGTCTGCACAAGATATTTCCGGTACTTTGCGCTTACTATAAGTGGTTGAAGTTGAACCACACCTGGCGGAACGGAACCTACTGGTCGAGCGGATGGGGGACCGGCATGGATAATATGCCCCGTGTGCCGTCGGAATACAGTCCTATCTACAGTCACGGACACATGATTTGGTTGGATACAAACCTGCAGCAACTGTTTACTGCCAATTTACTGCTTGAGATGGGCTTTTATCTGGAACGCTGGCAGGAAATCGAAGAGTTTGAAGACGAAGCCAAACTGTTGGGAAAATATATCCATGATAATCTTTGGGATGAGAAGACCGGTTTCCTTTATGACCAGTACGCTGACGGCACACTCTGCAAGGCCAAAGGTATAGGTGCCTACTGGGCTTTGTTTACTGATGTCTTGGACTCTGTACAACTGGACCGTATGGTGAAGGAGCTGGACAATCCTGCCACATTTAACCGGAAACACCGTATCCCTTCTTTGTCAGCCGATAATCCCAAGTATAAGGAGAATGGCCGCTATTGGCAAGGCGGTGTATGGCCGGGAACCAATTACATGGTGATGCAGGGTCTTTTGCGGAAAGGTTATGGCAAGCTGGCGCGGGAGATTTGCCTGAATCATTATGCCCAGGTATTCGAAGTCTATAAAAAGACAGGTACTTTCTGGGAATATTACGCTCCTGAAAGTGCTGATCCGGGATTTATGGCAAGGGACAATTTTGTGGGCTGGGCAGGACTTCCTCCTATTGCCGAGCTGATAGAGTTTATTATCGGTATTCGGGGAGATTATGCCCAAAAGCAGATTGTCTGGGATATGAATCTGACGGAGGCAAACGGAATAGAACGTTATCCTTTCGGTCCCGAAGGGCTTGTCAGCCTGAAAGCCGAGGCACGCCGTTCGGCAAGTGATGAACCCCGTATCACGGTAGATTCCAATATGGACTTTGAACTGTGTATATTCTATGGTGGAAAAGAGAAAAAAATACATGTGACATCCGGTAAGCATACCTATTAAAGAAGACATCAACCATGAAAAACAATATGTCAAGACGTCAATTCCTGAAGACTGGAGGGCTTGCTTTGGCTGCTATGACCTTTCGACCCGCTTCC
>OGLE01000080.1_pt1 | contig 83746 bp, 76 predicted proteins | sample 1572671 | NCBI WGS metagenome assembly OGLE01 (sample SAMEA2581923, study PRJEB24529) | metagenome | biome: Human gut stool | place: China | collected 2011 | reverse complement strand
AATTGAACTTTTTAGACCACAAAGATAAGTCAAAGAACGCTTTAATCAATTATTCGATATAAACTCTATTATGCTACGAAAAATAAGATTGACATTGGCTGTCCTCTTTTTTCTGGGAGTCACATTGTTGTTTCTGGATTTCTCCGGAAGCATACATGCGTGGCTGGGATGGATGGCCAAGATTCAGTTCCTGCCTGCTATACTGGCGCTGAACGTGGGAGTTGTCTTGGCACTTGTGGTATTGACTTTTGTGCTGGGACGTGTATATTGTTCGGTTATCTGTCCGCTTGGAGTGATGCAGGATATCATTTCATGGATAAGCGGGAAAAGAAAAAAGAAACAGTACCGCTTCTCTTATTCGCCTGAAAAGAAGGTTTTGCGATATGGCATGTTGGGCGTGTTTGTCGTAGCCTTGCTCTCGGGAGTCGGTTCACTTGCAGCCTTGCTTGCTCCATACAGTTCTTATGGACGTATCGTACAGAATCTTCTGTCTCCGGTTTATCAATGGGGAAATAACCTGCTTGCCTATTTTGCCGAGAGAATGGACAGTTATGCATTTTATGAGACCGATATCTGGATGCGCAGTCTGCCGACCTTTGTCATTGCAGCCATTACTTTCATACTTCTTGCAATATTGGCCTGGAGAAACGGTCGGACGTATTGTAATACAATCTGTCCGGTAGGTACGGTCCTCGGCTTTTTGTCACGGTTTTCTTTATTTCGAATCACGATAGACGAAAGCAAATGCAATGCCTGCGGCTTATGTTCACGGAAATGCAAGGCGGCATGTATTGATGGCAAGGAACATCGGGTAGACTACAGCCGTTGTGTGGCATGTATGGACTGTATTGATACCTGCCGGCATCAGGCTATCACTTATCGGTGGGTGAGAAAGAATGAAAAAAATGTGGAAACTGGAAAGAACGATCGGGTAAATACCGGTGGAATAGATGAAACGCGCCGCTCGTTCTTTGCGGTTACTGCCGCATTGGCCACTACAGCTGCCTTGAAGGCTCAGGAAAAGAAAGTGGACGGTGGTCTGGCGGTAATCGAAGATAAGAAAATTCCCGAACGGTCTACTGCGATTGTTCCTCCGGGGGCATTGAGTGCCCGCAGTTTTGCTCAGCATTGTACCGCGTGCCAGTTGTGCGTTTCGGTTTGTCCTAATGGCGTACTGCGTCCATCAACTGACTTGACTAAGCTGATGCAGCCTGAAATGTCTTATGAACGCGGTTATTGCCGGCCCGAATGTACCAAATGCAGTGAGGTCTGTCCGGCGGGAGCCATACGTCCCATTACTGTGGCTGAGAAATCATCGATACAAATCGGTCATGCGGTATGGGTAAAAGAAAACTGTGTACCGTTGACTGATGGGGTTGAATGCGGGAACTGTGCCCGTCATTGTCCTACAGGAGCCATACAGATGGTTGCTTCCGATCCTTCGAATTCAGAATCTCTGAAAATTCCGGTGGTTAATACCGAACGTTGCATTGGTTGCGGTGCTTGTGAGAACCTCTGCCCGGCACGTTCTTTTAGTGCGATTTATGTGGAAGGCCATGAGGCGCATCGTATTGTCTGATTAAAAAGATTTGTATATGAAAAAAGATAAGCATAAAGAAATGTCCCGTCGGGATTTTTTCAAAATAGTGGGAAGCGCCGGACTGGTTGTATCTGGGCTTACTGGCTGTAACGGAAAAAAGAGTACGGACGATAAGGCTTCAAAGGCCCAACTGGGGGAGATGACGTATCGTACGAATCCTAAGACTGGGGACAAAGTTTCTCTCCTTGGATATGGGTGTATGCGCTGGCCGACCCTTCCGGGAGGGGATGAGCCTATGGATCAGGAAACCATTAATGCGCTGGTGGATCATGCCATTGCACATGGAGTGAATTATTTTGATACATCTCCTGCTTATTGCAAGGGGCGTTCGGAACGGGCGACTGGTATTGCTCTTGCCCGCCACCCGCGTGACACGTATTTTATCGCTACCAAACTTTCTAACTTTGCTCCTTCCACCTGGAGTCGGGAGGCGTCGATCGCGATGTACCGGAACTCCTTTAAGGAGTTGCAGACGGATTATATTGACTATCTGCTCTTGCATGGAGTCGGTATGGGGGATGATGGGATGGAGACCTTGCGTGCCAGGTATATTGATAACGGGGTGCTTGATTTCTTGCTTGAGGAACGTCGGGCAGGCCGGATCCGTAATCTGGGATTCTCTTATCACGGGGACATAAGGGTGTTTGACTATCTCCTTTCCAAGCAAGAGGAATATCAGTGGGATTTCGTACAGATTCAGCTTAATTATCTGGACTGGCAACATGCAAAGGAGATTAATCCTCGCAACACGAATGCAGAGTACCTGTATGGGGAACTGGCAAAGAGGAATATTCCTGCCATTATTATGGAACCGTTATTGGGAGGACGTTTGTCTAAAGTGCATGATCATATTGTGGCCAGACTCAAGCAGCGGGAACCGGATAGGAGTGTGGCCTCCTGGGCTTTTCGTTTTGCAGGGACGTTCCCCGGGGTGCTGACTGTCTTGAGTGGCATGACATACATGGAGCACCTGCAGGATAACTTGAGCAGTTTTTGTCCGTTGCAGCCGCTAACTGGGGAGGAAATGCAGTTCTTGTATGATACGGCTGATTTGATGATGCAGTTTCCTACCATTCCTTGCAATGACTGTAAGTATTGCATGCCTTGTCCTTATGGTATCGATATTCCGTCCATATTGTTGCATTATAACAAATGTGTGAATGAGGGCCATATGCCGGAGAGTCGTCAGGCTGAAAATTATCGTGAGGCGCGCCGTGCTTTTCTGATCGGGTATGACAGAAGTGTTCCCCGGCTGCGCCAGGCTAACCATTGCATCGGTTGTAACCAGTGTGTTCCTCATTGTCCCCAGAATATTCAGATTCCGGAGGAACTGCATCGGATTGATCAGTTTGTAGAAAAATTAAAACAAGGTACGTTGTAAATATGAGGTGAAGCCGGGAACTTAAGTGTCCCGGCTTTTTTTATAATGTGGAAAAACAGGATTTTGGGAGCATCCTTAATAGCATCTTAAGTTTCAAATAGAGAAGAATAATATAATAAATAGCTGTGTTAAAATTTTCTGTCGCTGTACGTTGCACATTGATTTGTATTATTTTTGAATTCGATTTATTATTAAGTTTTAATTTATATACCCAATGAAAGCAAGTAGTTTTTTGCAAGATTTTAAGGCATTTGCCATGAAAGGAAATGTGATTGATATGGCTGTCGGTGTTATCATCGGTGGAGCTTTCGGAAAAATCGTTTCTTCAATCGTGGCGGATATAATTATGCCTGTGGTTGGTCTGTTGGTAGGAGGAGTGAATTTCGCAGATTTGAAATTGGTGCTGAAACCGGCCGAAGTGGTTGATGGCGTTGAAAAAGCTGCGGTAACATTGAACTATGGGAATTTCCTGCAAGTGACATTTGATTTCGTCGTTATTGCATTTTCCATTTTCTTATTTGTCAGACTTATTTCAAACTTGAATCGAAAGAAGAAAGCCACTGAAGCCCCTGCACCGGCTCCGGCACCAAGTAAAGAAGTGCTTTTATTATCTGAAATCAGGGACTTATTGAAACAAAATGTTGTAGATAAACAGTCAGCTGATAATCAATAGTATATTCTTTGATTACAGACTTGTCCTGCATACAGTCGAGTATACTTGACTGTATGCAGGATTTCTATAGTATGTACTTTATTGTTCTAAAGTTGTATTACACAAACTTTGTACAGATTTTATTACGTAACTTTGTGGAATCTTTTCCTGTTCCAATCTCCAGTTGTGGCTTTTAATTGTCTGATAAGTTATCTGCTCCTCCTCTGTCAGGTTTAAATCAATCGATACATTGCTTTTAGTCCCTTCGTCATTCTCAAAGAAAAGTTTAAATGTCTTACTGTCCATCATCAGACTTTGTGTATGCGGAAAATAACCTCTGAACTGTGAGAGAATTTCGAATCCTTGTGCATCTAGGTCTCCCCAATAATATAGTCGGGTGTGTGGAAGGAAAACCGAATTTCTCAGATTAGCTACTCCATATCCATGCCCCCAAATGATGATAGCATTTTTAACGGGTGGAAAAGTAAGAAAATTTACCTTGTTTTCCGCAATGAATACAGATTCAACGTCCCAATTTAGGGCACAAAACTCACTAGCAGTGAGGCTGATGTCTTTCAGACCAGCTCCCAAACGGTGGGAGAGTGCCTCATCCAAAAAACGAATGCGGATTAACTCTTCATCGTATTTTAAATTATAACGAGCTTCAAAACGTTTTTCATCTTTCTTCACATAATCGGAAATAAGAATGTCCAGCAATTCTTTAAGTATATCCTTGTGCTGTTCCACAAATTTGGTGTGAACCATAATCGGCAGTTCACGAATGTACAGATTGGGCTGTGGAGTCTGACTGAAATAAGCCAAGACTTTCAGCAAATCAGGCCATTCAGGGGAGTTTGCCACTATTTTAAGAGGATATTTTTTTGCCCATTCCATCAGGATAGGAAAGGCTGTCAGGAGTTCACAGATATCTTTTCTGAATTGTTGTACTTCCGACTCTTTTCTGATGAATTTCAGCAAATCACTTTCTGTGTCAAAAGAAATCTCTTGAGGCAACCCTTGTTTTGCCAGTACTTTGTGCTTTGCTGTTTTCCAGTTGATTGTATATCCGTAGCCCCGCTTTTCCTTTGATGCGGCGGTGAGATCTGCTATTTCCTTTTGGAAGGTTGAGAAATCATTGCTGGGCGTTTTGTCACATGGAATTACGATTCTTTCGAAGGGAATGCCAGCAACAATATGCTGTAAATGTTTTGGATACTTTTTCTCTGCTTTGTTCTTAATTTCTGATGCGTTAATCATGGTGTTCTGCTTTTTTATGTTCTTCCTTATATTCCATAATTGGCATGTTGTAGAGTACGGATCTGTTTCCTTGGCGCTCTACATAATGTACAAATGAGATATAATTCTCTACGATGTGGATATTGTCACTGGGAGTAACTACCAGAAGTTGCAGGTGCAATTGGTTACAGAGTTCCAGCAGATAGCGGGCCTTATCCTCATCCTGTGCCTTGAAAGCTTCATCAATGGCTATGAACCGGAAAGACGACTCCAGTCCGCTTTTGGTAAAGCCAAACTGATAGGCAATGGCTGAGCCCAGGATGGTATAAGTGAGCTGTGCCTTTTCTCCACCGGACAATTGCCCCATACTCTCGTAAGTCTTATATTTCTTTTCATTCGTCTGATAGAATTCTTCTGCCCTATAGGTAAACCAGGAACGTACATCGGTTACTCTGGTACGCCATAATTCGTTTTCAAGTTTATCCATGAAGGGCTTGATATGTGTCTCAAAATGATGCTGGCGCCCGTCAATGGTAGTGTCAATTTCGTGCAGGTTGGGAATAGCCTGTCTGAGCAAGTCATAGAAATCCTTAGCTTCTGTACTTGGTTTTCTGATGGCTGTGAGTTGAATGTAAGTGCCTTGGTCCTTATTGAACACAATTCCTTTAAGTGATTGGTTCAAATGCTCTATTGCTTTGTTAATGGCTCTTTCCCAATTGTCAAAGAATATTTTATAAGAGTTTACATTATTGTAGATGGTTTCCTGCAAGTATTGATTGAATTCCTTTTCGTAGCTTATCAAATCTTCTGCCTTCAGTCGTTCGTAGAATTTCTGGTACTCTTCAATCAATTCTGTATTTTCCGGATCGGGCAAACTGCTGACATCCGAATACCAATCTTTGTATTTCTCGGCCAATTCTTTTCCCGGGTGTTTTAATGCATAGGTCAATTTTCGGGCTTGCTCGGTCAGTTTTCTCTTGATTTCATCTTTTGCTTTTAAAGACTGTTCCAGTTTGTTTTGGAAATCGGAACGCTCTCTTTCCAGTTGCTGTAAGGGAATGCCAAGCAATTCGGGATGCTGCTGCTCTAATTGACTTGTATTTACATCTCCTGCATGACGTATGAGTTCCTGATTGGACCATATTTTCCCAGTTAGTTCTTCTTGGTCTTTTTCTATGTCATGAATTATAATATTGGTATTATCTTTTTTATCTTCAGATTTCTTTATCTCACCATTTACTACTTTCAACTGTTCCTGAAGTGCTTGAATTTTGTTGCTTGTAGCCATCAACTCCTTTCTCTGTTCCTCATATCCTCTTATTGCTTGGGCGCAAGACATCCAGTCTATGCTTTCATAATCTTCAAAACGTTTCAATAAGTCACCCCAACATTCTTTCAGTTGTTTGTAATTCTTTTCGTGCTTTTCGATCGTGTTGATTTTTTCTTGGCTTTCTTTTTGTTCGTCCTGAAGAAGTCGTACTTCGTTACGGAGGAAAGTAATTTTTTCCTTATTGTCCCATCCCAATACATAGTTATTTCTACTGAGTGTTTCTTTCCTGTCGTCTTTTTCGTGCTTGTTCCCTACCGATTTAATTAACCCCTCTTTTGTTACAGCCTTTTCGGAATAGGTGTCGAATTCGCTCAGGCTATCTACGCACGCATAGTTATATCTGTGATAAATTTCATTCTCTATCCAGGCCGTATATCGATGATCTGGCTTAAACTCAATCTTCTGAAGCAGGCGCTTCTCATCTTTCTCCCATCCCTCCATCTCCTTGAGAGAGGTGAAATCATGGTAGTGCTGATACACTATTCTGCCATTGAGATTATGTGAGTTGACATACTCATTAACCTTCCGGTAATATTTATCAGGGACAATCAGTCGTAAGGCAAAATTATGAAGAATACGTTCGATAGACGACTCCCATTCATACTCACTTTTTTTAATGCGGATTAATTCACCGATGAATGGAATTTCCTCAGGGGTAGCTCCTACATGTTGCAGGATTTCGTTCCGGATTTCAGATACACGTCCTGAGATGTTATTTTTGTTGTTTTCTAACTCTTTAATCCTTTTGATATTCTCTTCAATAAGATTTTCAATACCTTCACCAGTGTTTTTCTCTCTACGCAACTTTTCGGACAGGTCTTCCAATGCCGACTGTAACAGACTGTTTTCGACTGTAGCTTTCTCACGGTTTTGCCTGAAATCTTCTTTTAAAGGATCAGAAGGAAGACCCAGGATGAGAGCCAGTTTGTTGTATTCTTCCGACTTTGCTTTTCTTCTATTTCGTTCTTCTGTAGTATTCTTAATGTGGCCAGACAATTCTGCAATCTGTCTGCCTGCTTCATCGTGGTCAATATCCGATTTAATTCTTGCCCAACGTTCTTTCAATGCATTCAGCTGCATTTGCAATTTGTTGAGTTCTTCTTTTTGTATCCGAAGCGTTGTCTCGTTGAGCGATTTTTTTTCTTCCGACAAGAAGATAATTCGTGAAGCAAACCAATAGGCTGCTATCTCTTTCTCATGCTCCAGCTGACGAATTTCTTGATTAACGTGTTGCAGGTTTCTGGCTGCCGTGTCAATCGAAGTGAGTAAGTTGATTTGCTCTTTTGTCTTGTCGATGTTGTTTTTGGCTTCCATTAAATTCTGGAAGTTATTGTGTAGTTCGATATATTGTGCTTCTGCAGCCTGTTCATCCAGCATATGGTGACGGATAAAGTTGTCGAGATCATCCAGTACCTTTACACCTACTATCTGATTGAACAAGGCCAATGCGTTATCGGAGCGCATATTGAATAACAGACGGATTTGAGAGGCATACTCCGATGGTCCATTGTAAAAATCAATGACTTTTTTTACTGAGTTTGAGTTATAATACTTATTCAAACGCTTATGCCAATCACCACGTGTATCGAACTCTGCAAAGTCTGTTTTTATTTCAAGTTTTGTCTTGGCAATACCGTAGACAACTTTTAATTCTGAACCGCTGAAGTAACGTACTTGGAACAAAGTGATTACCTTGTGGTCTGCATTACGGAATGATGCCAATAATACCGAACGGCTCTTTTTGTCGCGCAGCTTCATTGTAGTAGTGCCAATACTTCCTTCTTCCTGTTGGGTTCCATAATACCCTAGGAAATAAGACTCCTCTGTACGTGCACCTTTTTTCTCTGCACCCGATGACTGGTTGTAAAAGCGTTGTCTTTTCAATGGTACAAGTAAAGTGAGCAATGCATCTATAAGCGTACTTTTGCCCGATGCATTGGCGCCAGTGAGCAGTGAATTGCATCCTTGGGGGCTGATACGATAGATTTCATTATCGAATGTTCCCCAATTGTAAATCTCCATGTAGTCGAGACGATACCCGGATTTTTCAGGAGTCGTATTAAATAGATTCATCTGTTGTATCATAGTCATTCAGCTTGTTTTTGAAATCATTCAAGGCATCCAGTGTTATTTTTTCTTTAATAATCCGGTGTATCTTATAGCGTGTTTCTGTACCGGTGTCGGTTTGCTTAGAGGCTACCAGGAAACCTAAATCAATTACTTTTGAAATATAGTTGTCTAAATCTTGCTTGAATTTTATTTGGTTGAACCTGGAAGGTAAAAAAAGCTCAACCTCATCTTTTATTTGTGAGGGAGTGACATATTTTTCGTCTGCTTGTGAATCGGTAGGGTTCATTTCAAAATCTTCAAGCATTTGTCTCAGTATGATCAGGATGACAGATACTTCAAACCCAAGCTGGCGGCGTGTAACCAAATTGAGGGTCTTTTCGTCATCCAAAACGGCTTGTTTAACAAATGCAAATCCCTCATCTTTCTTTACAATAAGATTCAAGCCGATTACGCTGAGATAATTTTGAATGTCAGACTGGTATATCAGAATATTGTTCCAGACTGGATCGTTGTATTCTACAATGCCTTTCAGTAATTTTACGATGGCTTTTGAATAGGGTTTTATATTGGATATATTCATTTTCGGATAATAATTATTTCGGGTATTATAATTTGTTTTCTGTTCTCTTTATCGAATGTAATGTTTTGAGTCTTTCCTTTATTTATAACTGTATAATATTCTTTTAATACGCTAAGGTATCCAAAGACTTCCGTCAGTCCTTTGGTGATTCCTGAAGCATGTTCAATCACTTCGCCGAGGGTGGTCTGAGATTTATGTCTTAATACTTCTTCAATATATTTCCGCAGTATATCACGGTCCACATAATATGGGTTATAAAGTAGCTCCAATCGGTTCAGATCGTTTATACTTAACTGTGCATCTACCGGTCGGTCTTTATATTCTATTGCTGTATTAGGTTCAAGAGTCAGCGGTCGTTCCAGCGGAAGTTTGATTTCGATCTCTTCAATTTCAAAACCTAAATTTGGAGTTGTTCCTTGGTTGCTTACTCTGATGAGTGATTGTTTGATATGGTTGATTGTTCGTCGGGTGATTTCAGCATTTGACTGCTCATGCTGACGGATAATACGGCTCAGTTTTTCGGCCATACGGTCATTTGTCTTATATACTCTTTGTCCTGCATTGAATAAATGAAGTTTGACATCTTTTAAAAAACAGTCGTCCATATTAATCTGTCTGCCATTTAATGACTCAAATAAATTTTGTGTCAGTATGTCCCATTCTTTTTGTAAATGAGGTGACAGTAAGAATTCCCAAAAAGCGTAAAAACTTTTTCCTTGTGATGAGTTTTTCAATTCACTATAAGCATCGAAAAAATAATGTAAAATTTCTTTTTTCTGCAAGTTCTCTGTCTGTTGCTGATAGATCTGCCTGATGATGGTTTTAAAATTATTGTCTACTTCTTTAAAATCGGATAGTAGTTCTTTGGCTATCCTGTTGAGGTTGTTGTAGCGGGGAATAATCTCAAATTCTTCGAACACCTTTACATCTTCTCCCATTTCGAGACATTGAATCTGATGCTCGATTTCCAGTTTCTTATATCTCAGTAATTCGAGACGTTTGTTGCGGTCTTCATTTGTAAATTCAACTAATTCCTTGAGTTGATTAAAAAGAGATTTGAATTTAGATTCCGTACCGATATATTCTTCTTTCTTCAGACTATTGTCTATCCAGTCGAATACTTTATTTGTATAAGAGGAAAGTTCATACATAACTTCTCCTAATTCATTCTGATAGTTGGTGAGAAAGCCTTTGTTGGCCCAGTCCAGTATCCAGCGTTTTGCTTTTTCTTCATTCGTTTCTATCGTAGCAAGTTGTTCTTCTTCCTCCAATGCGTCTTCTTCCATTTCATCTAGTCGATTGACCAATCTTTGATGGAGGTACTCCCAAGATACCGCTGTTTGTTCTTCGAATATCTCAAGCAGAAACACGAGGAAAAACTTCAGATTTTCAGGCCTCATCTTCAGTAATTTGATACTTGGAGAATTGTCTAAGATATCTATTAACTGTGTCTTTTCCATAAATACTGCAAGTTAGTCATTACGGATGATTCTTTTTGGATTTAAGGTTTATTTCATATTCTAGGCATTCATATACTATAGAATACACAGCTAAAATACAAGCATTATTTTAAATATTCAAACTTGTAGGAATAAAATTTTGTAGTTCGACTGTGAATTGATAAAATAGAAGTATTGAAGAACTTTGTAGGTATTTTGTAAGATTATTAGTACTTTAGCGGATAAACTGTTGTCATGGGGCTAGTGTATAAGTGAAAAAGGAAGTTAAATGCTGTGTATTAATGCATTATTCCTTTTTGTGATTACGGGCTTTGCCTACCTGGCTGATAAAATAGTGGAGACAGTAAAATAAAAATTATGCGATGAATCTTAAGGGAAAAATCTTATGTTTAAACTTATAGATAAAGACACATGGAAAAGAAAACCGTATTTTGATCATTATTTCAGTCAGATAAGATGTACATATAGCATTACGGTAAATATTGATATCTCTGAAATCATAGCGTTTAAATATAAAAATCATACGAAGCTTTATCCTCTTTTAATCTATGTATTGACCAAGGTGGTAAATAATCATGATGAGTTTCGGACTGCGATTAATGAACAAGGGGAATTGGGAGTGTGGGATACCCTTTTGCCGTGCTATACCGTTTTTCATAAGGAGAATGAAACCTTTTCCAATTTGTGGACAGAATGGGATGATGATCTGATGACTTTTCTGTCAAATTACGAACGGGACATTGAGATGTTTGGCTGTAATTATGGTATTGATGCCAAACCGGATACTCCTGCCAATACTTTTCCAATATCTTCATTACCTTGGGCTGCGTTTACAGGTTTCAATCTGAATATATTTGCAGATGGGAGCTATTTGTTGCCGATTTTTACTTATGGAAAATATTTTCAGCAAGGTGACAGTTATCTTATCCCTCTTTCCATTCAGGTACATCATGCCGTTTGTGACGGATTTCATGTGTCAAGATTCATTAATGAAGTTCAGCAAATATGTAGTAAGATAAACATGAATATTTGAATGGAACCTGATGTGTAAACAATGTATTGAAAATAGAATAGAAATATCTTATAAATAAAAAATGAAAAGAAGTATGAAAAAAATAAGTTCATTTGTTTTGTGCGCTTTGCTGATGTCTTGTTCTTTCAGCAAAAATGAGAAAGGTGGTGTATCTGATACTGCGGTCAAAGAAGAGGCTGATACTCTCAGGCAGGAGATGGGGCTCAGCAGGAATTTGACATATCCTGGAAGCAAGATTTCCTTTAAGGTAGAAACAAAAGGGGATAGTCTTATTATTCAACCTTCCGGTCTGAGTGTGTCCAACGAAGTTTTATATCATGATATTACCGGATATACGGTCATCAATGCTGAAATTGGAGATTTGAATGTTGACAGCTATCCGGAAGTATTTGTTTATTTGGTTTCGGATGGTAGTGGAAGTTACGGAAAACTTATCGGATACTCTGTAAATAATGGGAAATCGGTAAGTCAGGTGTACTTGCCTGAAATCTCGGAAAATAATGAGGTAAACAAAGGATATATGGGGCATGATGAGATGGCTATTGTAGAAAACACCTTCTGTCAGCGTTTCCCGATTTATAAAGAAGGAGACAGTAATGCCAATCCGACAGGAGGTACTCGGCAGATACAGTATAAACTGGTGGATGGAGAAAGTGGCAGAATATTGAAAATCGATAAGGTAATGGATTTTTAAATGTGAATCTGAACGTAAATGTCTTAATTGGTTAATATATAATGGTATTATTCTATACTTGTCGGGAATACCTACGTTTTCCCGACAAGTATTTTGCTATTTGAACTTTTCCGGAAGGAGTCTTATGTGTCTTCACAGATTCAATAATTTCATAAATGCTGATATCGATTGCGGACGTTCCTCCCTATTAAAACTTATGGCTTTGCCAATGGCATTCCAGGTGGTTTCTGACACTTCATCGGGGCATTTTTCATCTTCGAATTTAAAAGTCGTAGAAGGGGCATCTCCGACCAGCATAAAATACAGGATGGCCCCTAAGGAGTAAATGTCAAAGGCAGGGGAAAAGTCGTGCAGGCTCTGTATCTCGGGAGGGGTATAGCCGTTACTGCGTACCAGCAATAAGCTTGTCTCCGACTTTTCATCCTCATGAAACAAATGTGCCGTACCGAAATCAATTAATACGGCGCGGTTGTCGTTGTCTTCGTCAATCATGATGTTTGAGGGTTTTACATCCAGATGATTCATGTGGTTTTGGTGCATTTATAATCCGCAAATCCAAATTTCCGCAGAATCCGAAACGAAGCGTTCGATTTTCAGGGAAAAGGACAAAACGAAGCGTTCAAAAAAGGAAAGCGCGCAACACTCAAAAAGCCGAAACAAAAGTTTTGTAATGACCTCTGTTTCGGCTTTATAATTTCATAAAAAATGGCTTTATAACGGCATTAAAATAAGGCTCAAAAGTTTGGCCTTCTACTTGAAAAATTGTATCTTTGTTCAGTGCTAAGCAGCTGTTTTATGAACTAATTTTTCCTGTTTCTTATACAGCATCATGTCTGTATATTCGGCAGAATAATTCATGTGGGCATTGAATTCCTTTTTTGTACAACCCTCAAAAGGATTGCCAATGGTTTTGTTTGCTCCAATCCATTCACACAGTTCAAGTATGGAGGATTTATTGGATGTGAAATAAACGAAGGAATGCTTTTCGAGTATCTTTAAAACATCCAAATAATCAGACAAGCGCCAATACATATTGTACGTACCAACATCAGTGGAAAGATAAGGCGGATCAATTAAAAAGACGACTCCGGGAACATCCTTATATTGGTTGAATACTGCTTTGTAGTCGCATGATACAATTTCAAGCCCTTTTAAGTAGTCAGAAGACTCCGGATAACCGGTCTTGCGAATGTTGTTATAAAGGACTTCCTTGCGCATTTCGGCTACAGACAATTTATACTTCATGGAGAACATAAGTGAGGATGATAAGGTTATAAAATCCACGTACCCAACATTTAGTTCTTCTTCCTCGATACGTTTAAAAATGCGTTCTCTAAGTTCCCCTTTAATTGGTTTATGTTTGGGTATCGAATTACCCACCAGCTCCCTAATATCGGCAAGCAGTTTATTTGTCTGTGGGATATTTTTCAGTCTGAACCGGTAGTTGTCGAAGTCATTGTAGACAACAGTAGCATCGGGCTTGCTTCTTTTGGCTATATGCGAAAGAAGTCCGGAACCGCCAAACAAGTCCACAAACACGGTATCTTCAGGGAACTGTTCCAAAACTTTAATAAACTCTTTAGCAAACATTCTTTTTTGGCCTACAAATGGCAGTGGTGCAGATAAATTCATATTCTTCATACGTTCAAGTCAAATTTAATGTTTTCAACTCCGGATAACAGTTCCAGAGTCCGGTCAATGTTATTTTCATATATATGCACATTTCCAAGGTCAAGGGTTATGGACTTCAGGGGAAGCTCCACCTGCCTTGCCATCAGATAAAGATGATAAATATCAGCCGGAAGCCCAAGGTTCGCATCAGAACTACGCTGATATGCAGATAGCACCAATTCTCCCTCATCAATTTGGAACTGCACAAGACTCAGGCAGGGTGCCTGGTTGCTTTCCACCCCGGTTTCTCCAAGAAACAGGACATAATTCTTGCTGTTGCGCTTTTCCCGGTTAATCCTGGTTATGAGGGGTGGAAGCTTTTCAAAGTAAGTTGGATAGCTGTTTACAAGGGTATGGCCGCAATAATCCCACCAGGTAATCCCTGCCTCTTTGTATTTTTCCACATCCCGGACTCCTTGCATAAACAGTTTCAATTCCTCTTTCAGCTTTTTCCTGGCTATCCCGTGGCTTTCAAATATGTCAAGTAAATCAGCGGGGGTTAGCATGAGCCTTTCGTTTAATAGATACTTGATACGCCCTTTCCTATTGGTCTGGATTTTGCCCGTTTGGAGTATCTTGTCTAATGTCTGGTAATACTTATTCATGAGCTTTATTTTTGGTTGTACAAAGGTAGCTCTACCGGACAACACAAGGCATCCCCGGCACATCAATCACACTGCACCGAGCGTGCAGTGCTTTCCAAACCGTTTGATAACATCATACACCTTACGTTCGCTTACCGAATATTTATTTGCCAAAAACGCCACTGCATAAGTGGTCTTTTCACCTTGTTTTTTCATGACCTCATACTCCGTATATAAGTCTATGAATCGAAGGTCATCCTGCTTGCCGCCCAAACTTATAAGCATTTCAAGCGGTTCTCTGTTAAATTTAAGTGCTTCAAACAATGTCATATCCAATCATTTTTGTACTTTTGCAATGCCAATCATTTATTTAATGCGTAAAAACGCCACGAGAGTGCGGCAGAGGGCATTGCCCCCGGTCGCGCACTCTCGTGGCGTTTTGTGTTAATAAATGATTGGCGTCTATATTAACAGGCCGGGGGCTTTTTTTATCCCTCCCCCGAAGGGATTGTCAATCACTCAATCCGATATAATTCCAAATTGAACTTGTCCTTTTTTTCCCAGCCTTCAGCCAGAACTGTCTGAATGAATCCTACTGCTTTTGTATAGAAATCTTTCAGTTCTTCTAACTGAGTAAAAGTATGGTATTCCGGTTGTTCATCCGAACCGAACTTAAACGTCACTGGCAGGGTTTCTCCGCCCGTCTGAACGGCCAAATCGTATGCTGCCTTATAGTTGTACTGGTTCTCCACAGAAAGCCATACATGGGCACCATTATAGGCGAATCCGGATAGGATAGCCGCATCAGTCTGGCTGTTATACCAGGACATAACCAATGTGTGGATTTCCTCATCAGTAGGCTTATGCCCGAACTCCTCTTCCATGTAGGAGGCAGAGCCGTTCTCTTTTTCCTGCACATCCCATCGGATGCGCCATTTGTCTTTAACCGGGTTCGTGCATTCCATCAGCGAAACCCCGGAACTTCCTTCAACTCTTCTCATGTAAACACGTATTTGGTTCTACCTTTGCCGAATGTCTCTGTCTTGATGGTCGTTTCAAACGGGAAACCATCCGGCATTTCCTTTACTTGTGCGAGAATATTCTTCATTTCCTCGCTGTTGGTGAAGAACTTCTTTGCCTCGCCGTTCACTTCGATGGCCACAATACAGCGGTCTTCTCCCTGCTCGGTTTTGATACCGGTCTCAAAGTCCTTCACTACAATGGGTAAGTTTACCAGTTCCCGGATGCTTACCACCACTCCGGGGAATCGCTTTTTACCGTCTTCCGGCTTGTAAGCGACATTCAAGTCTTTAAAACTTCTCATTTCTTTGCCTGTTAATTTTTTAAACAACTTATTACAGTCGGCGTGCTTCGTCATGCCGTAGAAACTGGCAATCAGTTCCCGCCGTCTTTTTCTCGATTTTACCTCGTGCATTTTCCGGGCAAACTTCTGTTTGATGCGTTTCCGCAATCTTACATAGTCGGGACGGATAACATAGCCAAGGAAATCAATGCCTTCTTCCACAGGGAACACCCGTTCATTCGGCTTTATTTCCAAGTCTATTTTTCCCATTTGCCCGTGAACAGCATCACGAATCTTCCACAATTCCGCTTTCGTTTTACCGAGTACCAGTCCGTCATCGCAATAGCGATAGTAATAACGAACCCCGTACTTATCCTTCAGATAGTGGTCTAAAAATACAGACAGAAGCAGATTTCCTGCCCCTTGTGAACTGCGCAGTCCGAAACTGATACCTTCCGGCAGCAGCTTAACAAACCGCTCCAACAAGACCAACAGCCTTTTGTCCTTGAACACCCTCCGGAAGCACCACATAACAAAGTCCTGCCGCGCATTGTCATAAAACCTCCGGATGTCAAATTTGTATGCGTAAAGCGTGCCTTCCGGATTTTTTTGCAAATCGGTACGTATGCAGTTCATCAGGTCATGAGTACCGCGCCTTTTGATGCTTGCACCGGTTGTCCGGATATAACGTTTTTGCAGGTGGCGGTCCACCACATTCATGATGGCAAACACAGCGATGCGGTCTTTCATGGACAGGATCTGCAAAATACGTTTTTTACCGTATTCTTCAATTTCCCTCTCATGGTAGCCGCCCAGCCGGAATGAGCCGTCCGCAATGGAAGCCGTCAGTTCGGTGATAATCTTCTCCCTATGGGCAAGCAGGAATCGTCCCTGCCTTGACCTCTTACGATCGGTTCCGCGAAGTACCGAATCGAATGCCTCCGACATATTGGAGTATTCGATGATTTCCTCGATAATATATCCTTCCCTGCGCATAAGCTATTGGTTAATAAACATGGAAGATGAGGGCCTTCCTTTCCCCGGGTCTGACTTCTTCGAACTGATAACAGCCTACCAAACTCCACCCGACGCGTGATTTTTCAGCTTTCCACCTTTTCTGGTGCTGTTGCTGTGGCTTGCTCCCCTCGGCACCGCTTCGGGGACACGTCCCCGCTGCTGTACGCCGATTTGTTAGATTTCCAGACGCGAGCCGACATTCGCATTCGTATGCGAAGCATCGTTATTCGCATTCGCATTCGACACACCGCCATTCGCATTCGCATTGTTGTACCCGCGATAGACCACACGGACTATTGGGGAACTCTACCGCTTGCAAAGTTACTGATTTAACAGGCAAAACAGATAAACGAATTACACTATCATCCAAAATAAAACGGATATACTGCCACCCGCGACGGTGAGCCCCCAATCAATCCAGTCCCAAGGACTTCCCCGAAGAGTATCTTTCAGTTCCAGACAGGAAGCTGCAATGGCCGCAGCATAAAAGGCCGTCCAAGGAGTAAATCCCAATAGACCTACCATCAAACCACCGATAAGATGCTTGTAACGGTTACTCATTTTTAAAAATGCGATAATCTTTTTCATATACCTCAAAATTCTATTTTTTCGACCGGCTTCGCCGGTATTTGAATACCTTTTAAATGGAATTCGGAAACCATCCGAATCCCGTTCTTTCGTTTTAGTCGCTTCGCTCCACGCTTTGGCGCTTTGCGCTTACGCCACCTCGCGTATCGCCTTGTACGCTGCCACGCTTTGCGCCCGGACGATTTTGCCGCGGAAGGCCAGACGCGAGCCGACATACGCACTCGTGCTCGAAGCATCGTTATGCGCATTCGCACTCGACACACCGCCACCCGCGCTCGCATCGCCGCACCCGCGATAGACCACACGGACCGTAGCGGTGCTTATCCAGTACATGTCGGTATAGTAAGTAGAAGATGATCCGTTCAGATTACCTACCGGAATCATGTCCATATACTTGCCGTGCGCCACGCCTGTAATCCACTGACCGCTGTCCTTCTTGCCCTGTACCATACGGATACTGCCGTCAGGCATCCAGATGCGCCATTTGCCCACGTTACCGCTGTCGTTCGGCAGATCCACGCCGTCCATCATGTCATACTTGTTGCCGTAGATGTCCTCATAGCCCAGGCAGCAGATATTGTTCACCTGCACCACAGTCGCCTGTCCGTATTCGTCCCGACTCTTATACCAGGCATACTGGTGCACCAGGCCGTCAATCAGCGAATTCGTGATTTTGTTGTTAATGACATACGCTTCATCGTAGCCGATGGTGTCTGTCATCCCGTGTTCGGCCGTTCCGCCTGTTGTGCGGTTATTGTTATGCTGACCGGCACCGCATTGTTCCTGCATATCCCTGCGCCCGTACTTTGCATAGCTCAGGTTCGCGATGCGGCTGTGCATCAGCGCATCTATCTGCTGCATACCCCGCTGCTGGCTGTAGTAGTGGAAGTCCGTCCAGGTCATACTTGCCGTGGTCGAAGCTCCGGTGATGCAGGCACGCAGTTTACTGCCCACCACCGAACTGCCCACAACGGCACACAGATGCTCCTCATTGGCCACCCAATCCGGTTCCATGTCCTCTATCTTGTCGCTGTGGCTCAGTACCACGCAGTCAAACTCTGCCGTGTTCAGAATGGAGAAATGCAGGGCTGTAGCACGTTCCGGAACGTCTGCTATCAGATACATGCCGGCTTCAAATTTCAAGCCGATGGTCGGCACCACAATACTCTTCAGGATGTTTCCCTCCGCATCAGCAAACACACTGCCGATAAGCCCTGTTCCTGGAACGCTCGGGAAGCGGACACGTCTGTAACCCGACACGTCCACTTTGCACACGGAATAAGCCTTGTCCGTCGTATAGGATTCCATCAGCGTGGGCTTGCCGCTCATGATCTTGCGTTCACCCAGCCAGCCGCCCTGTGTCTCCTTGATGGCATCCAGTGTCAGTACCGTCGCCTCAGGCACCGGGGGCATTTCGTCCTCCGGATAACTGCTGTAGCAGGCGTACTTCTTGTTGTTCAAATAATCGTTGATGCCTTTGCTCCAGTAAAACGGCTCATACATCATCCAGTCTCCCTCGCTGCCGTCCAGCTTCGCCACCGTACAGTCGTTCATATCCTCCGCATCGGCATAGAAGTTCGAGCTTTCGTCATGCAGGGGGAAATAGGTCATCTCCCCGTCCGGGTTGTTCACTTCCACCTGCTGCCCGGCTATCTCCACCTTCCGGCTCGTGGGCATCTTCGTCACCTTGGCCAATACGCGGTGGCGCTTGGACAGGATGGCATTCACATGCCCGCTCATTTTGTACGTATTGCCGAATTTGTACCCCGTCTTGTTGTCCAGGTTCGAAACATTGGCATCGTCGGCCACGCTGTCGTCAAACTCGATCATCGTATAGGGCGGCTGCTTGATGGTCAGTTCCGGATAACGGGCGGCATACTTCTCCAGTTCCTCATCGGCCAGATACTTCGTCAGGGTCAGCTTGCCCCTCAGTCCCGAATGCCGGTCATCCACGGCACCCGTCTGTGTATACGTTCCGTAGTCGTAATACTTCTTCAGCAGGGTTCCGTCGTCTTCCCGGTCTATCTCCAGCACGAAGCGCTCCAGCTTGCCGCTGCCGTTCAGTCTGGCCTGGTGCAGGCGTTCCAGCATAGCGAACCCGTCGATGCCGGGGCAGTTGGTGTAGCGGTAGCCCCGCACATTATTAATCCCTTCCAGTATCAGGCCACTATCGGACAGCTTGGTCAGATATTCCAGGAACAGTTCCTCAATCGTGTCCGGCAGGCATAACTGCACAACGGGCGCACCGGTGGCCAGTTTCACACGGGTCAGCCCCGTACCCCTCACGTCCAGTTTCTTCAGGCGGCCCTGCCAGCTCAAGTCCAAAGTGGCCACATTCCCGTTGTCCCCGTTCCGGGCCAGCCGGTTGTTCCGCATGTTCACTTCTTCCAGAAGCAGCATACCATTGGTCGAAGCCATGAACGAGCCGTTCCGGTAACCGCTGGCTTTCTCCACGCTCATGTCGAGTTTTACCAGTGAGGTCAGCAGACCGAAGTTGAAGCCGATTGCGAACGCATCCTCGTGCCATACCAGCTCCTTGATTTTGGCTGCACCGATAATCTTCAGCGGGTCGTTCTCACCGAAGGCACGGGTCAGCTGCAGGGAATGGAGCACGTCCGCATCCACCACGCCGCTGTCGGCCTGCACGCCGTTGCTGGTGGAGAGCTGCACACGGTACGGGATGGTCAGCCGGTACTGCATCGGTTTCAGTTTATAAGCCTTGTCCAGCGATGCCGTACTCTGGTAGAACTGGGCACCCAGCGTGGATACATAGCCGTACTCCACCTGCTTCAGGTCATACCGGCGTTGGATGAAGTAGTTCCGGTGTGCTTTCAACGAACCCTTCAGACCGTAGATTTGCGGATAGGTCTGTTTGGCACCGTCAGCACCCACCGGCATTTCGTTCAGGAACGGGTAGATGTATTTGAAGATGCCGGACTTGTTATAGAGGCGTGAGCACCACTTCTTCATCTGTTCGGTATCGAAATGGTCAATGGCTTTCTGGATACTGAAGGCACTCATGAAGCTTGCGCCCCCGTTCCATCCGCTCACCATAATCTCCACAATCATGTCCCAGCAATTGGCCACGATGAGGTTCCACAGCCACGAGTTATGACCCTGCATCACATAAGCCCCGTCGCGCTTCGTCTGGCGGTTGTCGTCATACTTCCCGGTCAGGAACGACTTGTTGTCAGAACCGAGCTGGCAGTCGCCGTCATAATAGTCAATCGACCATTTCACACCGTCCCATGTGCGGATAAGCATGTTCTTCGCAAGCTGGTCCACGCCGAGGTTGAACTGCACGTACAGATAGTAGGCAATCAGGTGGGGAAGGTCGAAATACTTCCCGGCCTCTTTCCTGAACGTATCGCTCTGCCACTTGGCGGTAGGGAACTTGTCGCCGTCGTCCTCATAGTCCACCCCCTCGAACGAATGGGATTCCGTGCTGTAAACCATGTTCCTGCCCGCAGGCGTTTCCTTTACGCACCGGTAGACGAAACTCATCATGCGGTCGGTGGCCTTGTACATCTTGTCGTACTTGTCACCGGTACCGAGGTGGTCTTTCAGGTTCGGTTCTTCCTCCGCGTCACCGCCTCCGTCCGACCAGAAGGTATCTTTCGGATGATTAAATTCCAGTCCTCCGTCAAAGTTGTAGTCCATGAAATCCTTATGCTCCGGTTCGGTACTCGGCAACCAGTGGAACAGGCACAGCGGATTGGAGTTGTTCAGCGTCTCGAAGCAGACGGGCAGGTACTGCTTGTGTCCTTCCTCGTCGGCTTCCAGGTAGTTCAGCGTGTCGCCCTCGCCCCATTTCTCGCCGCCGATGGTCTCATCCTGCCCGAAGATGGGGTAGCTGTCGCTCTTCTCGTTGTTCATGTTGTACTGGCCGTAATAGGTCAGGTCTTCGTCGGCACTCTTCGCTACGAACAGGTCGCACGGCAGGCCGTCGATGGCCGAACGGTAATCATCCTCCAGCCCATGGTCTTTGGCGTAACGCTGGGCAGGCGTAAGCAGCCCCATCTCTTTCAGTCCGTCATTGATAAGCTTCGCACCTCCGGTATTGGTGGTCATGGACGAGTCCGAGAAGTCGCATTTGGAACATGCCAGCTTCGCGCCTACCGAGTTCCTGCGTAACTTGAAGAGATTTTTTTTGCCGGTAGTTACCACCGGATTCTTCTGCCTGCCGTTTCCGTCAATCTCCCCGTAGCTCAATGTAACCGTCCAGCCGCTTGCCGTCTTCTGGAAGTAGAAACGGAAGTTCTTTCTGGCATAGTTCACGGAAGAAGTACCCTGAATACGGACATATACGTTGGTAAGGATAAAGTCAAGCGTCCTGTCCTCTCCGTTATAGAAACGGACCTCCCTTACCAGTTTATTGGCCTTCTTGTCGTTCAGCTGGGCCAGTGCATCCACCACGTTCAGCGTGTCGCTCTCGCTCGGAACCTCACTGCCCACGCTGCCCGTGCCTATCAGTACCAGGATCGAGTTCCGGCGCTTCTTCATCAGCCCCATCAGCTTCTCCATGCTCACCGTATCTCCTTCATTCAGCACGCGGTTGTCCTCATCCAGTGAGCGCACGCCCGGTTCCCCGTCGGCATCCTCCAGGTGGTTGCGGTCCACGATGTAGTTGTTCAGCACCTCGTCCGAGGTCAGCGCCTTGTTATAGATACGCACGCTCTTCACGTTCAAGTCGGCACCTGCCGACTTAAATTCCAACTGGCTCTGAATGTCAAAATTCACCTTGTCGAGCCACTTGGAAGCAGCCGACTCTTCACCGTTCACATAGAAACCGATCAGCGTGCGCTGTTCGTTGGTCTGCACGTTCGGATAGAACACGTAGGTAATGCGGATATTCGTACCCGGCTGGAACTTGGTACCCACCGAGTCTTCATAGCGCAGCACCTGTCCGGCATCCATCGCCTCGGTCACCACACCGGTCAGGAACTTGGCCTCTTCCGGAGTCACAATCAGCCCGTACCGGTTGCCGTTGTCCAGCTGCCCCAGGCAGGTGATCAGCTCGGCATCCGTATCCGTCACGTTGGCCGTGCTGTATTCTATCTCCAGCGTCATGCCCACGTCACGGATGGCAAATCCCTCGGGCTTGTCCGCCTCGTTGAAGGGGCGGTAACCGCCGTCAGCGGTCAGGGTCATACCTGCACCACCGGCCAGCAGCAGGCGGTCCTTGTGCCAGCCGCTACCGGCACCATATTCGTTCACGCTCCACAGCACGTCCCGGAACTCCATACGCTTGTCACCGCTCACCCAGCTTGCCGGGTTGTTTTCCGTGTTGCTTCGCCCGAAGGCGTCAAACGTACACACGGCATCCGGTGCCAGCGTGGCTTCAATGTCCGGGTGCGATGTGGTGTTCACCTGCACCTCAAGCACGGCATCGCCGCATGACACACGGTAGTCCAACGGTTCCACGTTCACGTTCGTCCGTCCGTAGCTGCCGGTCTCACCGCGTTGCAGCAGGTCTTCCTTCACCACGCTGCCCCGGTCGGTCACTTTCACACGGGCCGTATACGCATCGCGGTCATAGCCGGCATACGTGAAGTTCCATGCCGTGAACTGCTCTGCCTCCAGCACCGGGTGTTTCCAGTCACGCTGGAACCCCGCTGCCCGGTGGCTGAACATCAGGCCGGCATACGCTGTCACACCTCCGCCTGCCTTCAGCAGCGTAATGTAATGCACCCGGCTCACCACACCGGAGTTCTCATGCTGCGCGTAGGCTTCCACCACGTTCGTACCCTCCTGCATCTGTGTCAGGGGGATGGTCACGTTCTTCTGCTGCACACCGCTGCCGGCCGAAAGACCGAGGGTAAAGGCCTGTCCGCCGTTCACGCGGTAGTAGATGTTCTTCTCACCGCTCGTGCCCTTGGCAGTAAAGGGGATGTTCACGTCATTTTTATATCCCCCGTCGGCCAGCCCGTTGCCCGCCGAGTAGGTGGTCTCCAGCTCCATGGCCACCATGGTCACCTTGGCCGTGGCCGTCTTCATCAGCGTGCCGTCCTGGTAAGTTGCCTGCGCTTCCACCTGTACGGTATAGGCAGTGGCATCCTTCAGGTAGGGCGAAGCGTCAAAGGTATAGCTCTGTCCGGCTGTAACGCCCACAAACTCCGCATCCCGGAACTCACTGATGACGGTCGAACCGCGTTTCACGATCACGCGGGCTTTCAGGTCGCTGTAGCCGTCCACCGTACCGCCACCGGCAGTGCCCACACCTACGGAGTATTTCACCACAAAGCCGCTGCCCAGTGCCAGATACTGCGAGGCGGGAAGTCCCGCACCGCCGCTGTCCGTCAGGTCGATGTTCACCACCACCTTGTCATCGTCCGTGTACTTGGAAAAGCGCACTTCCTTCGAGCTCTCGCCGCCCTGGTTGTCCTTCTGCTTGACGGTCATCACGTACTGGGTGCCGTCCTCGCTGTCCTGCACATCCACGTCCGTCACCGTACCCACCATCGCATCGAACACCGTTCCGGATGTAGGAGGTTTCGTCTCGCCGCTCACCAGTTCCTCGGTAGGGGTACGGTTTGACAGTTCCTTCTTCAGGAACGCTTCGATGTCATCGCCTGCATAGGCATGATAGGTGCCGTCCGGCTGTTTCTGATTCCATGGTGTTTCAAGATTCATCGGATGTTCAGTCGCGTTGATGATTCCGCTTATTTTCCTTTTTGCCATAATACTGTCCTTTTATAATAATCATTCATTTATCAGTTTTACTGCTACCGTTCCATGCGTCCGATCCGTTCCACGGCTCGTCGCCTTTCCAGTATCCAAGTCCGAAACAGCTGCTTATCGCAGACCACACCAGTCTTGCCCCGGCATAGACTGCCGACAGGGCACGTTTCCCCACATACGCAGCCGTTATTTCCTTACCGCCTATGGTTATCATCGTCAATCCTCCTCATAAATCAGATACAGCGTATTCGCATCCTTGTCCTGCAGCGCCTCGTAAGCTTCCCCGCTCATCACCTCATGCCGGTAGGCCAGCAGTCTCAGGCTGCCGCCTGTTCCGGTATATACGGCATCACCCAGCAGGTAGAGCTTGTCCGGCAGGATGGCTGTCCGGTCCGCATTCATGAATATGCCGGCAGGAGGCACACCCGCCACATCCCAGTCCCCGTACAGGGTGGAGTCCATGTGGTAGGCGAACTTCCCGGCATCCGCTACATACACTACGCTGCCGCCCGGTTTGGTACTCTTGTCAGGTAAAACGTTGCCTGTTTCCATCCATGAGGAAAAGCGTGCGGTAGCCCCGCCGATGGCTGCTGCCGTAGTCTGTTCCACCTTGGCAGCGGCGTTTTCTGCCTTGGCTGCCGCTTCGTTGGCCTTGGTGGCCGCTTCCGTGGCGGCCTGGGTCTTTTCCTCCAGTCCGGCTACGGCTCCTTCCGCTTTCTTGGCGGCAGCCTCGGCACGGGCGGCGGCATCGCTCGCAGGCTTCCCTATCAGTTCCAGGGGGACGTTCACCATCTTGCCGTCCTTCTCCCCGGGCAGTGATTTCACACCGCTCAGCGAGGTGACGGTCTCCAAGTCCTCCACGCCGGTAGAACTCTGGAGTACACGGTCCAGCACTTCCTGAACCAGTTCTTCTTGTGTCATTTCTGCCATACTCATTCGTTTTTATCGGTTTCTGACCCGCCCAGGATTTCGTTCAGGGCATCTATCACATTGGGAAGACAATAGCGTTCCACCGCCATGTGTATCATCCCGGTTTCCTCATCGCTGAACTCGGTCTCGCCGGTACTCTCGAAAATCTTGAACGCAAGCCGATGGGCCTTGATGCCACTGACACGCGTATACAGCAAATCGGCTATCTGCTCACGTGCATCGAAAACCTCCCTCGTCTGACGGGTTATTCCGGTGGGAACGCTGAAATTCCTGAAATCTAACTTTTTCATATATATCTGTTTTTTAGGATGAATGATTCAATATCTGGTAACGGAATCCGTCCGCTTTTGTAATAAGTACCGTTACGGAGTCCCCGGATGCCATCTCGTAGTTTTGCAAATCTTCATTGTGGTTATAGATACCTTTTAGTATGATATTCTTTGAACCGGGTCTGACCCTGAACGTGACAATGGCTGCAAAATCGGTAGGCAAGTAACTCATGCCGAACTTGTATGCCACAGAACTTTCCGACGGCAGCGTAACCTCTACCTTACTGTAGTTGGGTTCATTGTAATACATCAAAAAGATATTGTGTTGTGAGAAATCCACCGTGTAGTTTCCACTTCCGAAGGTAAGCAGCTTGGCTTTCGTATTGATAAACGCCGGGGCAAGTAATGCCGCATTGCTGCTGATACCGTAGTTCTTCGTACCGCCGGTAACATCTATAAACAATCCATAGTTCGCTTGGTCGAAGCCGTAATTCCCGTATATATTGGGGGCTGAGTTCACGATACGACCGACAGCGGTAAAAGCTCCTCCTGCAGAAGACGGTATCACATCATCACCGAACATCACATATCCTTTGCTGCCGCCGACACGGAAAAAATCATCATAAATGGCAAGACCGCCACCGCTCCCGTGAGAGTCGGCCACAGAACCGATACGGCCGTTCCCTATCTCAAAGCCGCCGATTTTCCCTTTGCTGCTGTCTATCTCTCCGGTAAACTTACCGTTGGTCGTTTCAATGCTGCCGTCTTCCAGTATCTTGAAGTTGCCGTTGGCCGTTACCAGTCCCTCCAGCTGTATATGGTCGGCTGTCAGCTTGATTTTGCTCACGGTATTTCCGTACTCGTCCTCTTCCTCCACGCTCACCCCGATAAGGGCAATCTTTCCTGTATTGTCCTGCGCATACAGACCGGAACCTTCAGGCTTTATGACAAGCCCGGTCTCTTTCAGCGCATTACCGTCCTTGTCGAAGACCGCCGCTGAAATCTTTACCAGCCGGTCGCTCTGTTCGAACAGTGTACGGTACTTATAGGCCAGTGCGTCCGCCTTGTTGGTGCTGAACACCAGCAGCGAAATGTAAATCACGCCCGTAAACGACAGCTTGAAGTCGCCAGTGCCGTTCCAAAGTCCGTCCAACGTGAACATCTTCTCACCGCCAACGGGCAGGTCCTCTTCATGGCCGAACATGTTGAAGTTCTCAAACCCGGTCTTATCAGCGTTCACAAATTCTATTTTCAACCTTCCGGCCTTGATAACCCGGTAGCTGAACGACAGATACACCACGCCGGGCACCCGTTCGCCCTGGCTGTTCGTCTGCCGGTACTCCGGTACCAGCCGGAAGTCCTCCAGTTTCTGCATGATATAGCTGTTCCGGATATAGGCATAAGGCACCTTGCCGTCGGTCCGTATCTCGGCATGGCCGTCCGGCTTCGTACCGTAAGGACCGCCGTTCGCCCAGATCCAGCGTCCGCCCAGGGTGAACAGCGTAGCCTTGCTGCCCGTCTTCCATTTGTCCATGCCGTCGGCAAAACTGCTGTTGTCCAGATAACTCTGTTCTTCGCGTATTTCCTTGCGCAAGCTTTCCACGGCTGAATGGATTTTCCCCTCGGTTATCTCAAACCGCGTCAGGATGTCCTCGCCCGTCATCAACACGAACGTACCCTTCAGCCACACGTTGTCGGCATACAGGCCGTTTCCTTTCGGCTGTTTGTCTGCCGGGAAAGCGCTGCTCCTGATGCCGTCCAGCTTACCCAGCCGGCAACGAAGGCAGCCGTTGAAGTTCTTGGCCTTCACACCGTCCAGAATGTCGATACGGGGCTGTCCGTCCTCCGTGGCCGCAATGGATATAAGGTTCTGCCGGAGCGGGGTTTCGGTGTTGCCCATCAGCACGCACTCATCGCCTGCCTCCGGCTTCACCCCGCCAAACTCGCTTACCGGGACCAGTACACCGCCGGCTATCACCGAAGCCACCTCCACCCAGTATGCTTTTAGTTTCTTACCACCCGTAACCGCACAGCGCATCAGGTCATGGGCCACAAAGCCCGATTCCTGCTCAAACACGATGCGGTAGTTGTCGCCCTGCTTCACCACGTCCTTGATCTTGCCGTTGGCAGCGGACACCACCAGCTGGCCGCACACGCTGCGCACCTTCTCGATCAGCAGTTCCAGTGCCACCAGGCTTTGCCGGGCAGTCACTTTGTCCACCGTCAGGTTTGTCAGTCCGGTCAGCTGGTCAATCCACAGCTGCCAGCCCTCACCGGTCAGCCCGTCCACAAACTCCGTGCTGCGCAGCAGTTCGCGGATCACGGCAGTCAAGTATTCGGCATTGCCCTCACCATCCACGATGCCGCAGGGCTTGCCGCCAGCAGCCTCGCCAAAGCTCACACCCTTCAGGAAGCGGATGGACTCTTTGGCTGTGTCCGGCTGGTTCTTGCTCAGGAACTCTTTCTGGCTGCGCCGGGCGGAAAACAGGTTGTTGTCCGTGGGCAGCGTCTTGTCCCAGCTTCGTATGATGTCCGGAAGGGCAGCGCCTTCCGTCTTTGATTTCGTATAGCTTTTCAGCGCACCGATGCTGTCCGTCACCTTGTCGAACTTGCCCACCTGCAGCGCATCGCTTATCTCGATGTCCATCTGCCCGGGTTCGTTCACCTTGCGGCTGATCTTGGTGATACGGCTCTGACGGTAGCCTTTTTCCGGGAAATACTTCCGGCTCTCCAGCTTCACCCGTCTGCCCACAAACAGGTCTATGCCGTGCTCCTCGATGTATACCGGGTCTGTCGGGGCTTTGTAGGCGGCAATGTCCAGCCAGTGGTCCCGGTTGTACTCGTCCACCGCAACCGCAAACTCCTCTTCGGCCAGCCGGTAATACTCATCCGGCATCCGGATATTCCACAGGATATAGGTGTCGCCTGCTCGGGGCACCAGCTTGCCGCCCGGCAGCTGGGTGTCGTCATCGTAGGGCCAGATGGTGATCAGTTCGAATTCACGTGCCGCGCTGTCGTAGTTCACCTCAAAGTAGTGGTCATCGCTTTCTCCCAGTCCGGCAAGGTCGCCCGTCTGGAACGACACACGTTTGGTTTCTCCGGCCAGCTCGTACAGGTTAGGGTCAAAGTCCAGTTCCCCGTCCCGGAAATAATAGACGGTGAATTTGTTTCCTTCATCGTCTGCCACCTCCTCGCTGCGAACCGAGCTCACCGTACCGACCCGACGGGGGAAGATGCCGCTGAAAGCATCCTGCTCGTAATGGTCATAGATGCCATATTCCTCCACGCCCTGCTCGATGTACTTCCTGCCGCCGGGAAGCATCAGACGCGGGCTGCCGTATTTCTCCGCATCGATGTTGCGGGTCGAGCCTACCGGGAACAGGCGCGTATAGAATTTGGCCGTGTTGCTCGTATCTCTTTCCAGGGAGGTCAGCCCCTTGCCATAGCCAAGGGTGATTTCTTCCCCGTGTTCGCAGCGGCACACGTTCACAGTCTGCCCCTCAACCCACCATTCCACCTTGCCGCCTGCCTTTTCCGCGATGGCTTTCAGCGCTTCGTCGCAGTACATCCCCTCGTAGTCTATCGTGATCAGCTCCGTACCTTCCACCGTACCCGTCTTCCAGTCAGTAATGTGGCCCATGCCGTTATTGATAGCCTTCACCACCATCGCCACATGCTCGCGGGGCGTGGCCGTCAGGGTAAACAGGGGGTTGGTGTCCCCGTCCGTCGTCTCCAGCACCAGGAACCGCTTGATCAGGCTCTCGATACCGTACAGCTTCAGGTTATACTCCCATTCACCATCGCTCACCTGCTTCGGCGTGTAGCGTTCTGTCAGCCAGTACCGTTCGCCCAGATAGTCCGTGTAGTCGTTCACGTCCAGGGGCAGGAAGGCATAATAGCTGAACGACAGGGAAAGCACATTGTCTCCCTGCACTTCCTTGCTTTGCGTCGAGCTGTCGTTCACGGCCACATCCGCACGCTTGGTTCCGGCTTTATCATATATCGTTAGAAGCATATTCTAATAGCGTTTGAATGGTTATATAATCGGTTTCGGTTCCCGGAACTTTACCCGGAACTTTCCGGCATGCACACCTTCCGTCCACAGATAGGTCAGCGGGGTGAACTTCGTACAGTCGGCATACTTCACCCGCAGCTGCAGATCCAGCTGGGGGAAACGGATCTCCAGCCAGCCGTCCTTCCCTTGCTTCAGGAAATTCACAAAGGCAAAGTACTGCTTCATCCAGCCTGCCTGGGTCTTGTTGTAAAGCGCAAAATGCAGCGTCACGTCACGCGCTTCATTCCGTGGGGTCAGCACGGGGCTGTATTTTTCCCCGTGCTCTTCCCGTATGTCCACAGCCGTATCCTTCTTGGCCTTGCTCGGGGTCAGGATGGCCGTCAGGTTCTCCATGCCCCCGCGCCGGTCTTCCACCAGGAACACGCCGTATTCCGTCCAGATGTCCGTGCCGTTCACCAGCACCAGTCCGCTCAGTATATTGCCCATATCACTTCACTTTTAGTCCGTCACGTATCATTTTCTTTATCACTTCCTTCAGTTCGCCCAGGTGTCCGGCGCTCACACCGGTGTTCTCGGCTATCCGGGCCAGATGCCCTTCAGCCGTGTCCATCTTCTCCACCACGCTTTCCAGCCGGTCGTCCATGCTGCTCCAGTGCTGCAGCCCGCCGGTGAACATGCCCTCCAGTTTCGTGCCCTGGTCCTGCGTCATGGCCGTAAAGCCGCCCGCTTTCGCACTTTGGCTCGTACCGCCCTGCTGCGTCTTGTCATAACCGGTGGCTGCCGCCAGGTTGTCACGCAGGGCAAGGGCTTCATCCATATACTGCATGTACTCTTCCATCAGCGCGTTCCGTTCCGCCTCGGTCAGTTCGTTGTCCTCCATGGCCTTGCCAAACTTCTCCCACCAGCCTTTCAGTTTGTCGCTGTACATCTCACCGATCTTGTTGCTCAGCATCGCCCGCATGAAGTACTCGGATATATCCTCCGCCGCATCCTTGGCACCGTACTTCATGTTCATCAGGTTGTCGATGAAGCTGCTGTACATACCGTCGAACGAAATGCCCGTCAGCCCTTCATACAGCTGGTCGGTCAGTTCCTCCAGCTTGCCGGCCTGGTCTATGTAGTCATCCAGTTTCTCGGTCAGTCGCCCGCCATAGCCTCCCTTACCGGTATTCTGGATTTGCGTCCACATATCCACGTTGCTGCGCAGTGCCTTCATTTCCTCCGGGCTCAGGCTCCACAGGTTCCCGTCCCACTGGCGGCCGATCTGTCCGCTCAGTTTGTCTATCTGTGCCTGGTTGAAACCGCCCCAGTAGTAGTTCCAGCTGTGGTGACTTCCGTGGTAGCCGGCTTGCGCCATAGCCATCTGCAGGTAGTTCGAATTCGTTTCCTGCTGCATCTTGTACGCGTCGCGGTAAGCCGCCACACTCTTCGTCCCCTGGCTCTGCTTGATGGTGTCGGTCAGATCCTCTATCGAGGTCTGCAGCAGCTCGTTCCGGTCTGTAAGACGGTCTATAGCCGCCTGCACTTCCTTGGCGTTCCCGCCGATGCCGAACAGTTTGTTGAAACCTCCGAAAGACACCGTGTTCAGCAATCCCCCGATACCTTTCACAAGGGAACCGCCTATCTGTTTGAACAGGTCTCCGCTGAGGATATTGTCGAGTATTCCGGTTATCGCATTGAAAATGGTGTCTATCAATGATGAGATAATCGGGCCAATACCGTCTTTCAGCAAATCCAGTATGGAGAGAATGGCCGATATGATCTGCCCGATGACTCCGGCACTTGACAGGGTTTCGGACATCCGGCTGATGGCATCGCCGACCTTGCCTCCGATATTCAGTTTTGAAAGACCGGTAAGCATGTTCTGGATTCCTTCAAATGATCCCTGCAAGGTTCCGCTCGCAAAGCCGTGCAACCCGTCGGATACCATGTTCAATCCGTCAACCGTGTCCCGGGAGGCACTTTTCACCTCCCCGGCAAGCGCCTTCATTTCAGAGGTGGCGTTCAGGTATTCTTCGTCAGCTGAAACGCTGGACGATTGAGCCGTTTGAAGAGCAATTTGGGTACGTTCTATTTCTGCCTGGTTACCGCTTTCAAGAGCCTTGTTGTAATCGGCCTGCGCCGCTTTCAACCGGATGAATGCCGCTTCCTGCTGCAGTTCTGCATTTTGCACACGTGTTACGGCATCCCCCAAAGCGTGCATCTGCGTTTGCAGCCGGGCAAAATCCAATGTGCCGTTGCCACCGGGGAGCATGCTTTGAATACGTTCAATGGCATCGTAAACGACCTGCTGATCCGCTGCTCCTGATTTTTTGAACTCATCCGTCTTGACATACTGCTTAAGTTCGCCAAGCAGATTCTTCATCTGGTCTGCAAGCAAGCCGGTTAAATCCCCGAACGCTGCTCCCCAGTCTATCTTCTGGGTAAGGGATTCCATGTCCACTTTGTGCACAGCCGCATCACGCTGCTTTTCCAAAGTCAGTCTTTCGCCCTGGGACTGTGCCTTGCGGATTTTCTCGGCATATTCTTCAGCGATGGCCAGTTTCTGCTGCTGGAAGGTCCCGTATTCCTTCAGATAGTCACGCATGGCTTCCGCCTCTTCCCTGTACACGTCCGCCTCCGCTTTTTTCCTTGACTCGGTGTTTGAGGCACGGGCTTTTTCAAGTTCATCCTGTTGCTCCCGGGTAAGTCCGTTATCTCCGGTAGAAAGACCGGCTTCCTTGTTCTCACGCTTCCAGTCGGCTTCCTGCCGGTTTATCTCTTCTTTCCGGGCGTTATAGTCATATTCGATTTGTGCCAGTTTCTTCTCGGTACCGGCTTGCATGCGGTCTATCTCTTCCTTCCGGTTTTCAGCCTGCAGGGCGGCAAGATCCTGCGCCAGCCTACGCTCTGTGGCAAGCCGTTGCTTGGCTTCCGCTTCCGGATTCTTCCCGGACTGCTTGGGGTCGATATGCCCACCGATATTTCCTTTTTTGGCTGCTTCTGCGGCTTTCTTTACCTCTTCCTCCGCTTTTTTCAGATAACCGTCACGTTTGTTTTCGGCATTTTTCAACAGTACGTCATAAGCTTCCTGATCATGTTTCTTGATGGCAGCCTGTGCGTCATAGAACTGCCCGGATTCTGCCATGCTTGACTGCATGATATATTGTCCCCATTTCCCGAAAAAACCCATGGCGCTTTCCGCCTCTTCCGGTTTCTGCGCCTTGATTTTATTCACCTCTTCATCGGCTTCTGCAGCTTTTTTTACAAGGTTCTGGACATTGGCCTGGTGCAGCAGAACCTGTACATAGTCCTCGCTCTTTTGGATAAGGGTATCATACCATTCGGAAAGTGTTTTATAATACCCGAAAGATTCCCCGTACTTGCGGTTCAGTTCCTCCACCTTCGCCTTTTCCTGTTCCTTGCTGCCGGTGAAGTTCTTTATTTCATCGATGACCGATTTCAGTTCGAAGCGGGTACGCACCATCTGGGCACGGCCGTCCTTCTCTATCTCGGTCATTTCCTTGAGTGATATGTTGAATTCATCCACGCCTTTTTTGGCACTGAACAGGTTTTTCGTCCAATCCCAGATTTCATCACCGTACATTACCAGCAGCATGATGCCGGTGGTCATGGCCGTCTGCCAGGAAAAGAGCGAGGACAGGACCTGTTTCCATACCGGTGTGCCTTTCTTGCCTGACTTCTGCAGCTCATCATATTCCTTACGGGCACGGGCCAGTTCGTCCGTAAAAATCGGCAGGTTGTTGGATATGGCCAGAAAGAACATCTGCGGTCCCATGGCCAAAGAAGGCATTTCACGGGCCATCTGCTGGATGCTGTTGTGAAGCCCGTTGAACTGGCGCTGTGCATTGGGCATGTCTGCAGGGGTGACCTGCACGGATTCCGATTCCTCCTGCAGCAGTTTCAGTTTGCCGCGCAATTCCTCAAGCTGCTTCTCCAGTGCATGGATCTGCGCGATATTGGCACTCTGGTCCAGATTGGGGGCAGCCGTCTCCCCGGCAAGGCGCAGCCTTTCCAGTTCAGCCTCCAGCAGCCTGACGGTATTACGCAGTTCCAGCGCCTCACGCTCGGCCTTGTTCATGCCGGGCGTGAGTTTGTCCTTCATCAAAAATTCAACTTCTACAGGTTTGCTCATTCCAGTTTGCTTTGAAAAAATCCTACTATATCGTTCGCTTCATCCTCGGCGCTGTGTTCCGGTCTGGGAGCACCGTTTCCGCCGCCTTGCTTTTTCCGCACATACCGCGGCGCGTCGCTCAGCATCATGATCAGCGTCTGGTAATTCACCCCATCAAGGATGTAATCCACGCTCCAGCCGGTCGCCGATGCAATCTGCCACACGAAGCCGAAAGGGCTATGGGAACCTTCATACCGGGTTCTTAACTCCCCTTCCTTGCCTGGCTCAGTCTCGGAGTCATCGGGTTCGCCCGCGCTGTCGAGCTGATAATACGCATAAAATCCTTCGTGCCCATCAGACGCTCGAATGTTCGGAACATGGCCGTCAGATAACGCCACTCCACAAAGTTCCGCAGTACCCACGCTGTCACCCCGATGCCCACGTGCCGCGACACGTATCCCCGGCATACCGTATAGGCCAGCAGGCGGCTCACAGCCTTACCATGCTCCGCCACAAAGGCCAGTTCCTCGGTCTTGTCCTTCGGTTGCCAATCGGGTTTGACACCCGTCTTCAGGTATTCCCGCGCCAGCAGAATCTGACCCCGCAGCCTCGGACGCTTCATCGTCACACGCACCTCCACCGGGCGTTTCAGCCACGGAAGCTTCCACCTTTTAAGAGGTACGGACACGCCGCTGTCAAGCAGCGCGTCCGCACACTCCATCTCTATCAGTTGTTCCAAACGGTCAGCCATACGTTAGCCCTCCTCACTTTGGAGCGATGCTGCAGCCGCGGCTTCCGCCGGCGGCAGCTTGTACTGCCCCCACTCGTCCGGTATTGCTTCCGTGTCGAACACGCCGTAAGGCTGCGAACCGTCCTCCGGCATCGCCACTTCGAGCGTAACCTCTATCTTGGAGGTTTCTGTAAGGGTCAGCTTGCCTGCAGGATTGGAAAGCAGCGTGGCGTTGGGAATCAGTACGCTCTGTCCGGACACGAGGGAGAGTTCCCATGGTCCCTGCATGACAAGCACCTCCGACGGGGCTGTCCAGCCGATCGGAGTTTTCTTTTCCGAGTCTTCTTTCTTATAATGCAGGCTGCCGCCAAGCAGTTTGTGCAGGTTCGAATAGTTCATCTGGATCACATTGAACGTCGGGGCGATGCCGCCGTTACTCTGTGGGATGACCAGCACCGGGGCACCCTGCACCTGTTCGGCCTCGATCTTCGCGGCCTCGGGTTTCTTGCCGCCCAGGTCAAACGAGTTCTTTTCAATATACCCGATTGTGAAATCCTTATACTTTACGGCTCCTATGCCGTACATGAAATTCTTGTTCATCGTTTATAAAGTTTGATGGTTAATAACACACCGGCCAATAAGCCGGCCAATACACCTGTGATAAACGTCCGCATCCGGTTCGGAGGGCGTTTTTCTACTGTTTGAACGTCATTTGAAATTTCGCTCTTGGTTTCGCTACGGATGCGCGCCAGCTCTTCTTCATACCATAGCACCAGCTGCTGCAGACTGTCACACGAGGCTTCGGCCACGATGTTCCCGCTGTCGTCGCTGCCTACGGTCAGATTCGCCTGTCCGCTCTTGCCACGGTACACGGCACCTTCAGGAAGTTTACGGAGGCTGTCCGCAGGTATAGACAGCTTCACCGAACTCGCCGGTATACCCGCCATCACCAGTCCCGCCCGTCGGCTTCCGCTCGCGCTGTCGGTGCTTGCCGATTCCGTCTGTATCTTCTCCACCGTCGTGCTCTTCCTGCTGCTTGCGCAGCCCGCCAAGCACAGGACAGTCATCATGATGGCGGCAACTGTTGGCAGTGTCAATGGCCTTGCGCAGTCGCGCCATTTCGCGCTTGTTGGCCTGCAGGTCTTTTCTTGTTGCATTCAGTTCTTCTTTTAAGGGTACCACAATATTGCTCACCAAAACGCGGGTGGCATGTTCTGCGTTATCCACACGCACACCCTCTGCGTCGGCTTCGGCTTTCATCGCTTCCGCTTTCGCTTTCCTCACCGTAGCACGCAGGGAACCGATGGCTGCTGCAGTGCCCACAAGGCCGCCGCTAAGAATAATGTTCATGATCTCGCTAAAGTCCATACCACCCGTTTTTTAGTCAGTCAACCTTTTATTCTGCTTCCTCGCGTTTCTTTCGGAATAGTCCGATAACCCATTGCACCAGTCCCGTGTCGGCTACCCCATTGGCTACAAGTGAGGCACCAAAACCATAGAGCAAGGCAATGTCCCAGCTCACATCACTCACAAATCCGGCATCAAGCCACCACAGTAGCATCGCGCACACCAAGCCCACACACCAGCTCACCAGCTGCGTCACCCAGCCTTTCATGTTGGGGAACAAACCTTTCAACCCTTCAGTAAGCACCACCACACCGCCGACGAAACCGGCAAAGGTGCCAATCATTGCGTCATAGTCCGTTGCCGGAACATCGGCCCCTTGGGCCATCACAGCCGATACTGTTCCCAGCATCAGCATCATAAACAGCATAATTCGTTTCATTGATTGCTTCTTTTATTATTGGTTAATACCTATTTCTTTCAGCCATTTCTGTACATCGAAACTGGGGCAGGCTTTGGCCGCCAGCTCGTTGTGTCCCACAATGCGCACATCCGGGAATCTGCGATGGAAGTCCTTCACATACTTCTCCAGTGCCTTTTTCTGGCAGCCGGTGCGGGTGTCCTTCGGGGTCTTGCCGTCCTTGGCCACACCGCCGGCATACACAATGTGGCGGCTCACGCTGTTGTACCCCTTGGCTCCGTTGGTCACTTCCCAGGGATCCACCTGCGCATCCTCGTTGTTGTTCACCAAGCGTTCCACACCGCCCTGCAGGTGGAACAGGTCGGTGTAGCCCACCTGTTTCCAACCTCTGCCACCCTGGCTTACGGGCGAAGTGTGCCACTTCCGGATGTCCGCCGATGATACCTCACGCCCCTCCGGGGTTGCCGTACAGTGAATTACCAGATACTTCAATTTTGCCATACCATCTTATTCTTTCTGGTTTTGGGTAATGGTAATCTTGGCCGTCTTGCTGCGGTCGGCATTGAGCGTAAGGGTCAGTGTACCGGTTTTCTGACTGCCACTGTTTGCACCGGCCGAAATCTTCACGCCTTTATCCGTCGCTTCCACCTTGAAGCCGGCAGGGGCACTGCCTATCTCATATTCTCCGCTGGCGGTCACGGTCACTTCTTCACTGCCACCGGTTGCCTCAAGGGTCACACTGGCAGGGTCAACTGAAATCTTCTTCTCGCTCGCCTTGAACACGGGGTTGCTTCGCTTGTCCAGCACCACCACTTCTTCACCGAAGGCAATGTTCGTGTCAGCCTTCATCAGCATCTTGAAGAAGTACAGTTCGCTCGCGTTCGAGATCTTGTCAATCTGAATCACGTCTTCATCGTCCTGCAGGTTCACAGCCGCAAACAGGTTGCCGCCGGCATCGGGCGAACAGAGGGTGCACACAATCAGATCATCGGGCCAGGCCGCAAGCGTCTCAATGGTAATGCCCTTGTAGCGACGGGCATTCACATCGGTTTCGCTCGTGTTCTTGGACTCGCGCTGGGTCAGCTCGTCATCATACTTGTCAAAGTCGTTCACGCTCATCAGAATGCGGAGGTCCGGGTTGTTGCGGATGGCCACGGGAATCTTCGCACGCATGGCTTTCAGTCTGCCCAGCATGGTCGATTCTGCGCTGTCCACCACAATCACCTCAGTATCCTTGGCCATCTGGGTCAGGATGCCGTTAAACAAGTGGTCGTCATCATCCCCATATTCACCGTTCACATAGTGGTCACCCAGTTCAAACTGCACCCGCTTGGCCAACTCGGCAAGCAGGGCGTTCTGCGCTTCGGGCGGAAGTTCCGAGAATACCAGGTTGCCCTTCGGCTGCCATTTGCGCCAGATGTTCTCGAACGTGCGGGGGTTAAACACCGTAAAGGCCATGAAGTCCACCGGGTCAAGACTCTTTTCGTCGTAGTTGAAGTTGCCCTTCGAATCCTCCACGCCGGGGTTCTCCTTGCGCTTCTGGAGCATCTTGCCGGTCTTCAGGCGCGGCAGGCTGATTTTCTTCTCCACACCGGGAATCACCATGATCAGCCCCTTTTCCACAATCTCATTGCTCGTAGCGGCAAGCGTCAGCAACTGTTCCAGTACCTCGCCGCTGTAATTCGTGTTTCTTACAATTATTGCCATAGTTCAATCACTTTTTACGTTTGTCCTTAATTTCTCGCATACGCCTGTTCCAGGGGCTTTCTTCACCATTCGGTTCCAGATGCAGGTCTTCCATCACACGGCGCTTTACCGGCAGTTGGGCCAGGGCCTTTTCGCCGTTCTCGCGGTCATTGGCCAAAAGGTTTTCGTAGATGGGGCGGGTAGTCGCATCAATGCGACCGTCCTGCTCGGCTGCGTCAAGCAGCTGCTTGCGGGCGGCAAGGTCTTCGGCTTCAGCCTTGTCTTCGTAGGTCTTCACCTTGGCCTTCAGGTCGGTGTTCTCTTTCGTAAGGATAGGTACCTTGCCTGCCTCTTCCTCCAGTTGGTCCATCAGGCGGAACACATCCGCATCACTCGCGCAGTCCTTGAAGCGCGGGCGTTTCTTTACGTCTTCCAGATTCATGTCTTCTCTGTTTTTTTGTGGCTCAACGAGCCGGTTATTGAATAAAGTATATATCTGCGCCGGTGTACTGTCTGCCGGCACGGGGTCTGCATCATAGATGTCGTCTATGAAACCAAGGTCCAGGGCTTCCTTGGCGGTCAGCCAATGGTCCTCGCCGTCAAAATAGGTCTGTTTCACTTCTTCCTTGCTCATGCCCAGCCGCTCGGCATAGATTTCACTCAAGCTGCCTTCCAGGCTTTCTATCTCTTCCATGCAACGCTGCAGGTCCTGCTTGTTGCCGTAACACCCGCCGCTCACACTGTGCAGCATCAGACGGGCATATTTGCTCATTTCTACGGGCTTGCCGCAAAGGGCTATCACACTGGCCATGCTGGCGGCTATGCCATCCACATAAATGCGGATGTCGGCCTGGCTATGGCGCAGGGCGTTGAATATCGCAATGCCGCTGTACACTTCCCCGCCGTTGCTGTTGATACGCACATGGATGCGTCGGCTCACGCGTTCGGCTTCCATCAGTTCCTGGGCTATGCGCCCGCTTTGCACCTCCGTATAGTCTCCGATGTCCCCGTACAGGAATATCGTACTGGTGCCGTCGTCACTCGTTGTAATATTGAAAAATCTGCTCATCGTCATGTCTTTACCAGCGGTTTCCCCGCCTTTCGATGGTGCGAAAATAGAACATTCCCATGGCACCAAGAAACCGCGTCCGCATCATAACGTTTTCTGGCGTTATCATAACGCTGTAACCCGTCATCATGCGTACGCGCTTTTACAAACCCCGCTTTTTCATGCAATTTTGTAACGTGATTTACAACTAAAAAGGACGATTTATGGCAGATTTGACGAATGCCCAGAAAAAGGAATGGGCAAAAACTTTGTACCTCAAGGAAAACCTCACACAGCAGGAAATCGCCGACCGGGTGGGCGTGTCACGGGTGTCCGTGTCCAACTGGGTACGGGCCGGGAAGTGGGAGGAACAGAAGGTGGGGCTTACGCTCACAAGGCAGGAACAGGTGGCTAACCTCTACCGGCAGGTGGCCGAAATAAACAAGGCCATCGCCGAACGGCCCGAAGGGGAACGGTTCCCCTCATCCAAGGAGGCTGACATCCTCGGGAAACTGTCGGCGGCCATACGCAACATGGAGCAGGAAGTGGGCATTGCCGACATCATCAGTGTCCTCACCGGGCTCATCGACTGGGTACGGGCGGCCGACCTCGAAAAGGCAAAGGAAATTACACGCCTGGCCGATGCGTACATTAAAGACAAATTATAAAGGGATAGACAATGAAACAGACTGACAGACTCGCTCTCCTCGATTGGGAGAAGTACAAAGAAGACATCGCAAGGGCTACACCGGTCGATAGGAACATGACGGCAGCCGAACGGGAAAAACACCGGGAATATCTTGAGAAACATCCCATAGAATGGATCAAGTTCTTTTTTCCGAATTATGTCAAATATGAATTTGCCGACTTCCAGAAAAAGGCTATCCGGCGGATCATTGCACACGATGAATGGTTTGAGGTGCTTTCTTGGAGCCGTGAGCTGGCCAAATCCACCGTCACCATGTTCATCGTCATGAATCTCACGCTTACCGGACGCAAAAAGAATGTGATTCTGACCTCCAACAGCAAGGACAATGCGGTGCGCCTGCTCGATCCCTACCGGGCCAATCTCGAAGCCAACGGACGCATCATGGCATACTACGGCAAACAGGAACTGCCGGGCTCATGGACCGAGGATGAATTCACCACCAAAGGGAAGGTCTCTTTCCGCGCACTGGGTGCCGGACAATCTCCGCGTGGTTCGCGAAACGAGGCCATACGTCCCGACGTACTGCTGGTCGATGACTTTGATACGGACGAGGATACCAAGAACCCGGACATCATCCAGAAGCGCTGGGACTGGTGGGAAAATGCGCTGTATCCCACAAGGTCCATTTCCGAACCTACACTGGTCATCTTCTGCGGAAACATCATCGCCAAGGACTGCTGCGTGGTGAGGGCGGGCGAAATGGCCGACTCCTGGGACATCGTGAACATCCGCGACAAAAACGGTTTTTCCACATGGCCGGAAAAGAACTCGGAAGAGGACATCGACCGCACACTGTCCAAAATATCCAAAAAGGCGGCACAGGGAGAATATTTCAACAACCCGATTTCCGTGGGAGAGGTATTCGAAAACATTGCATACGGCAAGGTTCCGGCACTCTCCAAATTCAAGTTCCTCGTGGTGTATGGCGACCCGGCACCGGGCGAAAGCAAGGGTAAGAAAGGCAAATCCTTCAAGACGGTTTCGCTCTGTGGCAAATTGGGTGGCAGGCTTTACGTCATCAAGACTTTCCTGGCACAGGCGCTCAATGCGGAGTTCATTGACTGGTATGTCCGGATGCTTGAATTTGTCGGGGGCAAGACCAATGTCTATTGCTACATGGAGAACAACAAGCTGCAGGACCCTTTCTTCCAACAGGTGTTCAAACCGCTGGTGGCAAAAGTACGCCGCGAACAGAAGATTGCGCTGTTCATCCGGGGCGACGAGGAGAAGAAGACGGACAAGGCTACGCGCATCGAGGCCAACCTTGAACCGCTCAACCGCGAGGGGAGCCTCATCCTCAACGAGGCTGAACGGGACAATCCGCACATGAAGGAACTGGAGGATCAATTCAAGTTGTTCACCCTGACCATGCGCTATCCGGCCGACGGACCGGATGCGGTCGAAGGGGCGAACCGTATCATTGACGAACTGATCAGGCGCATTGAACCGCCCGTATTCCGATCACGGAAGGATGTAAGAAAACGGAATAAGAAAAGATTATGACAACTCTAAAACAATAGGACTATGAGCAAATTTGTTGAACTTACCGATTACGATGCGAGCATCCACCGAGACATCCTCGACGCACTGGTTCGCGAAGACGAAACGGTCATTGAGGTTTGCGAGGACAGGACCATTGCCGAAATGCGGTGTTATCTGGGCAAACGCTACGACTGCAACAAGATTTTTGCAGCCACCGGCGAGAACCGTAACCAGCTCGTGCTGATGATGGTCATCGACATGGCGGTCTATCACATCTTCTGCATCCACAACCCGCAGAAACTTTCCCAGGTACGCAAGGATCGTTACGAACGGGCGGTGGAATGGATGAAGGCGGTGGCCGACGAGGACATTTCAATCGAAGGGGCTCCGCTGCTGCCCGAGGAACAAAGGGCGGGCAGGTCGGATTTCCGCATTCAAAGCAACCGCAAACGAACGAACCACTGGTAAAAAGCAAGCATCATGAAAAAGAAAAACAGAAAAAACAACAAAGCCGGCATCATCACCGTAGGGGGAAACTTCACGTTGCCGGGACAAAAGAGACCGAATGTGATTGTGCTCACACAGCCCAAACGCTTCGGGCTGGACATTTCCGACTACATGGCAGCCGTAAGGGTGGCCGAGAATGTCGATTTCTCGCGACGTTACAAACTTTATGACCTCTACGAGGACATTCTGATGGATACCCACCTTTCCTGTGTGCTCGAAAAGCGAAAGAATGCCGTGCTGTGCTCCAACATGGAATTCCGGGTGGACGGGAAGCCCGACGATAAAATCAACGAACAGATACAGTCGCCCTGGTTCAACCGGCTGGTGGGTGACATCCTTGATGCGAAATTCTGGGGCTTCTCGCTCTGCCAGTTCTACAAGCTGCAGGAGTGGGTGGATTATGACCTGGTACCACGCAAGCATGTGGATCCGGTCAGGGAACTCATCCTGCGCCACCAGACGGACATTACCGGCCATTCCTGGAATGAATATACCGACCTGCTGTTTGTGGGTTCACCGTCCGATTTGGGGCTGTTGGCCAAGGCTGCACCTTGGGTCATCTACAAACGTAACACTACGGGCGACTGGGCACAGTTCTCCGAGGTATTCGGCATGCCTATCCAGGAATATATCTATGATTCCGACGACGACGAGTCACGCCAGCGGGCCATGGAGGATGCGGCCAATGCCGGAAGTCTGGCGCAGTTCTTCCATGCCAAGGACACGGAACTCAAACTCACGGAAGCCGGAAACAAAACAGGGTCTGCCGATGTCTATGAACGCCTCTGCGAGCGGTGCAACAACGAAATTTCCAAACTGATACTGGGCAATACGCTGACCACCGAATCGTCCGAAAAAGGCACGCAGGCTTTGGGTACGGTTCATAAGAAAGTAGAGGACAAGGTACTGGAGGCCGACCGGAAGTACGTGCTCAACGTGCTGAATTACGACATGACGGACATTCTGCTGCGCATGGGCATCAACACCGAAGGGGGTACGTTCTGTTTCCCCGAACCGAAGGAAACGGATGCCGGTACCAAAATATCCATCCTCACGCAGCTGAAGAAGAACTTCAACATCCCCATCGACGACGACTATCTCTATGAGGAATTCGGTATCGACAAACCGGCCAATTACGAGCAGCTGAAGGCGGAACAAAAGACGGCTGAACAAGCCGACCAGATTCCAAGCCCGAAGAAGGAGCCGGAGCCAGCGAATAAGGGACGGGATGATGAACCGACACCGAAACAGAAAAGAAACTTCCGGAACTGGCTCAAAGGTTTTTTCGTGAAAGCCCCGGCAGACGGGGCAGCTTTAGACTGGTAGTCGACAGACTGTATGCGGCTGATAATGGCAGCATCTCCATGGAGTTTGACTTCTCCGAAGAGGTGCTGCGGCGTGCCTTGCTGAACATATACAGCAGGGACTTTCATCCGGCAACCGAAATCGAAATCAACCTGTTCAATGAAATATGGGCAAAGATGGACAAGGCGGCAAAGGAAGGGTTCAGCAAATCCAAGGCCATTACTCCGGACGAGGATTTCAGAAATGCCATACTCCGGAACAATGCCGTATTCTCGGCATTCAAGGTACATCGTATGCAGAATGACATGGCACGACTTTTATTGGATTCAAACGGCATTTTAAAACCGTTCGACAAATGGGTACAGGAAGTCTTGCCCATTGCTTCCCATCAGGTTCGTCACTGGCTGCGGACGGAGTATGATACGGCGGTCATCCGGGCGCATCAGGCGGCTGACTGGCAACAGTTCCTGCGCGAACGCGATATTCTGCCCAACCTCAAATGGCTACCGTCCACCTCCATTCATCCGGGGGCTGACCACCGCCCGTTCTGGAATACCATCCGGCCGATTGATGACACGTTCTGGAACATCCACCGACCGGGCGACCGGTGGAACTGCAAGTGCGACCTCACTGCCACCGACGAGGAGCCGACACCACTTCCGGACGAAGACGACAAGAACAAGCCCCAGCCCGGACTGGATAACAATCCGGGAACGGACGGCAAACTGTTTTCCGACAATCATCCATATCAGGCAGAAGCCCACAAGGGTGCCCAAAAAGCGGTGGATAAACTTATGGCCCGTATTGACGAGATGATTGCGGAAATGCCGGACTACCTTACCGGGGAGGAAAAAATGGCCATTGCCCGGAACAACCTCGAAATGGAAAAGGCTCTTAAAATCAAAAAAGGAAAACCTATGGATGTGGATAAGGCGGACAAACAGAATGCAAATCCCAAACATGTGGAAGAGTATATTTTGGATTCCAAAGGAATATACCGCGATAAAAGGGGAAACAGATACCGGAAGAACAGCGATTACGATAAAAAACGGGATACTCCATACAGTATCAACTGCCAGACTTGCGCACCGGCATACGCTTTACGATTACGTGGATGGGATATTACCGCCAAAGGCAATGTCGCAGGGTCTAAACTTGAATATCTGAGTAATGGACGTGCTTTTGAAGTCTGGAAAAACACCGACGGTACTCCGGCGCAACATATAAGTATAAACAGCTGGCTTGCGCACAAAGGATACCTGAAAATGACCCCTAAAAGGTACATGGAGTATTTCAATGAGGTATGTAAGGAAGAAGGCGTGTATGAATTGTGCATCGGCTGGAAAAGTGGAGGAGGTCATGCTACAATCCTGCAACGGTTTGCGGATGGTGAACTAAGGTATATCGAACCCCAAAGCGATAATTCTGCCGGTTCAGGAATGGAATGGAAAGACGTAAAATATTTATGTGAAATAGGAGCTGCGACTTCCCACAACTGCAGGGGAGTCCTGAGAATTGACAATAAGCTATTCGATGTCTCCTTCCTCGATATTTTCGATACATGAATCGATAACGTCAAGGGATAACGGACCGGTTATTTCGGTTGCGTCTTTACCGTCATACAGATAGACGAAAGGATAACCGGTACAGGAGTCCCCCGGAAACTTGAACACATAGGCTTCCTGGCCTTCATAAATACCAAGGTATTCGAAGGTGTCACCGTATTGCTCAATAAGTACACGGGCCTCGTTCTTTACTTGTTCCGGTATATTCATAACGCATAAAAGGCATATTGGAAGCCTCGGTTGCAAAGTTATAAATTATTCTTGAATTACTGATGATTATGGACATAAAAGATTTTACGGAAATGATAAAGCGGAAACGTGACAGGCTGGACAGTATGATGCGCCGCAAAATGCCAGTCATGGTAGGACGAATGGCCAAAGACCATTTTCAGGATAACTTCCGGCAGGGTGGATTTGTCAATGGCGGTCTTCACCCTTGGCCCAAAGCCAAACGGCTGTCCTCGGGAGGTTCCGATGCCGCCAGCAATTATGGAACGCTGCTCTCCGGCAGGAAACATCTGTTCAAATCGGTCGGATATACACCTGCAGACTACCGGGTAAGGGTATTCAACGAGGTGGTCTATGCACCCATCAACAACTGGGGCGGGGAAATCGATGTCACCGTCACAGACCGCATGAGGCGCTTTGCATGGGCCAAGTTCTACAAGGCTTCGGGAAAAAGAAAAAAAACCGGCACAGGGCAAAAGAAACGCGTCAAACGACGTTCCAAGCCGAAGGAACTGAATCCGCAGGCACAGTTCTGGAGGAACATGGCGCTTACCCAAAAAAAGAAACTGCACATCCGCATCCCGCAGCGCCAGTTCATGGGCGAAAGCGAAGAATTGAACCGGCGTATCCGGGAAAAGGTGGACCAGGAAATTACCAACATTTTAAACCAATAACGATATGGACGAAATTTTTATCGCAATCATGGAACAGATTGCACAGGAAATGCCGGAACTCTCTCTCATCGACGAGGACTACGGACAATTGGAAATGGGAGCAGAAGAAGACCAGTACCCGGTCACTTTCCCTTGTGTATTAATCGGAAATACAAACTCCGACTGGCACGACCTCGGATACGGGGCACAGAAAAGCGAATCCGCACTGACCGTCCGGCTGGCCATCGATTGTTACGACGATACAAGCTACGCATCCGGCACGTATGACAAGGTGAGGGAAAGGCAGCAGCTGGCCAAGAAATTATACAAGTCGCTGCAGTGTCTGCAATGCACGGACAACGCTTCGCCGCTGGTACGCGAGAAAAGCCGTTCGTATGCCATGCCGCATTACATCAAGGTCTATGAAATGACGTTCTCATTCACACTGCACGATGAATCGGCCATGCCGTCATCTTATGGGGAATAGTTCCAGCTGGGCGGCAGTCAGACGGGGGGCTTTCACCTTGGGAACAGGCTTCAGATTGTAGTCTGTTCCCTCACGTGATTTCCGGCGGATGATGGTCATGATACGTTCCTCGGATATAAAGAATTCGCGCTCCGACAACACTTTTAAAGCATCGTCGAACCGCAACCGCTGTATTTCTGTCCAATAGTAGTAACGACGGCATAGTGCCTCGTCACGCAGCTTGATCAGTTCTTTATCCCGTCCTTTGCCCATACATTTTATTTCTCTTACAAAAATAACTGATTTCCATCTATTTTAAGAACAAAAGCGCCGCAATTATAACAACTGCGGCGCTTTCTGTTTATAGGGTTAACGGGTTTCGGCTACAAACGGCAGAAACTGGGTTCAATGCGGGTCCATACGCCGTTTTCAGGGTTGCGGCGGCTGAAGTAGTAGTTGGTGGCATTGCGCTGCACTACATTAGCTTCCTTGAACAGGCGCATGATGTCTGCATACTCTTCATCGAACTTATCTTCCAGTTCATACAGCTTTGAAATGCTCTTGTAGTCCAGGTCGCCCATCTTGTTGCGCTCCAGCAGGGTCATGGCCATCTGATACATCGGATCATCAGAACCTTTCTCGCTGTTCTGCATGTAGCGCTTCAAATAGTCAATCAGACGGTCGGCTGCCATGTCGGCTCGTTCATCGAAGCCTTTCACCTTGTTGCTTTTCACTTCCAGACGGAAGTCTCCGTCCGTAATGGTATAGCTGCGCTGTTCGTCGCTTTTCACCTGGCCGTATTCCTTCATCACCTTGGTAAAGGCATCGGCTTCTTTTTCCAGCCATCCGCGGAACCCGGTCACGGCATTCACCATCTCAAGAACGTTGGTCTTTACTTCGTGCATAAACTCACCGCGTAATGCCTCGTAAGTTTCACGACGGGCGATGCGGTCTTCTTTCTCTTCTTGCTGCAGCTGGGCCATGAGGGCTGCTCGCTGTTCTTTACTCAGGGACTTGATGTCCACACTTTGATTGTTCTTTTCCATTTTAAATCATTTTAGTTGTTAATCAGCTATTACTTTGTCATCCTTCAGCAGCAAAGCGAATGTCCTGTCTCTTTCTGCTTTGGTTTCAAACTTCTTGTATGTCTTCCAGCCACCGTTTATGCCGGTACACATCTTTATCCTCGGGCCTGGATAATCATCCTTTCGTATTATACAGAACCCCGCTTTTATCAGCTTGTCTTGGTCATCTATCCTCATAATCATCCTGCTTTTCCGGTTCATCGTCTATCAGCATGGCCTCCCCATTGGCATACGCCCAGTCGGCCAGTTCGTTGAAAAACTCCGCTGCATCCTGGTTCTCCATATCGGATGTCGTAAGGGTCACGTCTTTTCTTATGCGCTCAAGCGCTTCATGTGCTTTTTTATCCATATTGCTCTATTTATCGGTTAAACCTCCTTTTCGTTGGATAGCCCGCAGTTTGATGGCCAGTTGTTCCAGCTCGGCTGTACTAACCTGAACAAAGGGCTTGCCGGCTATCCGGGGGTTGTTGCAGAATTCGTTCACCCGGTTCCAGTCGGTGGTGTCTATACCCAACTGTTGCATCAGCTTCAGGCAGACGCTGCGTTTCCGTCGCAGTTCCTCGCGAAGTTTCTGCCGCCATTCGTCTTGTCCGCTCAGTTTCTCCAGAGCAGTACAACAAACTTCATACTCCTTGGCCGTCATTTCCTTCAGACTGTCTGTCCGGTTCCACGTGTACTGCAGCACGATTTGTTTTTTGAATTCCTCCCGATCGCCCTGATAAGGCAGTTTGTTGAACAATGCATAGAACCGGGCGAAATTGGTTACTTCCTGTGCCATATCATCCTTTCACTTTTTTCTCCACTGAAAGAATTGCCAAACTTATCATCATAAGTTTTACAGACTGGCTGTCCTCTTCAAACAAATCAATATCCGCAACCACAGGCTCACCGCTCATGGTGTTCCATATTTGCTCTACCTCTTTCGTCTTCTTTTGATTCATCAAAAAGAGATACGCGTCATACTCGGAACGGTCAAATTCAAATACGACCTGAACTTTCTGTTTTTCTTCCATACATTCACTATTAAAAGGTTATTCAAACAATACTTTAATGCCACACGAACTGGCTACGTCAAGCTCCAGTTTGGCTCCCTTGCTCAGTTCCCAGTCCTTCAGCATGTAGATATAGTCACAAGCCAGCAACAGGGCAATGTCGGCCCGCATGTGGGCTCTCCAATGAGCTTCATCCGGCAATCCGTTCCTGAAAGGGTTTACAGGATCATAGCCTTGTGCCATCAGTTTCTCCTCGGCACGGCTGAAGGCTTCCTTGCGCTCATTCATATCATAGTGCGCGATGGCTCCGCTGATGTACACTTTCCCGGCACCGGTCGCTTCACCACGTTGAAAAGCCTTGTGTCGTTCCCACCGTTCCGGAACCACCACACTGTAGTTGCACGATTGGCAGCAGCAGCCTTCTTCTTTCACCGGGAACGGATTGTATCCGTAGCCCTCATACTCTTTGCCGCAGATGCAGCACACTTTCTTTTCTTCTTTCTTTTCCATCACTTCAAATCTTTAATGTTTATTTGGCAGGACGGATGCCATACCTGAATATTCCGAGCAAACATCACATCCCTGGTTTCTATCACTACGTGTCCCTTTGTCTTGGCCCTGCGCAGACGGAGGTCGCTTTGTATGTTACGTTCTACCCAATCGTCCACCACGGCCTCCGCTTCCTGTTCTTTCAGGAGTATCTGGTACAGCTTATTCTCCCATTCCATCATTCAAATAATCCTCCATATTATCGTCCTTCAATGTTTTGGCAGCACCTTCTTCCCATATCACGTAGGGCTCACCGGGCCGCTCCATAAAGCGGCTTTTGCACCAGGCTTTGAAACAGCTTACCATGATTTTCACATCGGCATCATATTCCACCTTGCGGGCGCTTCTACCTGCCGGATGAAGCCCCTCGGCATGGCTGATGAAGATAAACAGTTTCTTGGGATGACGTTCCTTGAACTCCTTGTAGGTTTTGTAGTTCAAGCCGCTGTATTGGAAGCTGTCGATAATCACGATTCCGGGACTGCCTCTGCGCCGTAACCGTTCCTCCAATTGCTCCATCGGTTCCCGGTCAAGGATAATCAGCTTCTTTTTCACTTCACCCATCTTGTGCCGTTTCAGGCTCATCTGGAACGACAAACCGGTACTTTCTTCCAAACTGTCATAAATTACGCGTCCGAAGCTACACAGGTACTTGGCCAGCTGCATCACAAAGCTGCTCTTACCGTTTCCGCTGGCTCCCCAAATAATCCACACGCCGCTCTTGGCCGGGTTGCCTATCGAGGTTTGCCAGTCCCCGGAAAACTCGAACCGGGGAATCTTCATGTTCAGCACCTCACCGGGACTGTAGGCTCTCTTCAGTTTCACGGTTACCTCCTTTCAATTCTTCAATAAGAGCATCAGCATAGTCCACAGCAAGTCTGGCAACTTGTTTTATAGACATTATACCTGATGAATTGCTTCTTACTACCGGAAGCATGCTTTTGGCAATTTCATATCTGCGCTGTTCCCAGTCTATCTCATTCGCTTTTCTCATCTCGCGATGGATACCGATAACAGCATCCATCGCTTGCATTTCTATCTTGCTTATCATGCCTGCATCCTCCTTAATTTTTCGATTTCGGTATATACGCGCCGCAAGCCGCCTCCGGTGCTATGAACAATCTTGGCAATGTCGGCACCGTCCGGGGCATTGATTTTTGCGACGATGGCAGCCTGTGCCTTCAGAAACTTTTCGCGTTCCTGCGCATCGTCCGGGGTCACCTTGCTGTAGGAGTCACCGTAGCGGCTCAACATTTCGGTATAGCCCACCTTCTTGCCTTCGATGGCGCGGTTGATCTTCTCCTTTAATCCGTCGGCACCCATCATATACCAGGCACAGCAGCGTTCCGTAGCGTTCCAAAGCGCCTTTAACTCCAGGAAGGCTTCATACTGCAGGTCCCCGGCTTCATCCAGGATAACCAGGGGCGTATCAATCGTGCGCAGGTAGGCCACCAGATCCTCATACACGTCGCTATAGCGTCCGTTGCTGGTCACACCGAATTCCTTGGCAATGTAGCGTATCAGCTTCAGTTTGGTCTTCACCTGGCTGCAGTCCACATATACGGCGTGCTTGTGCTGCTTCACGTAAGCTTTCGCTGTAAAGGTCTTGCCGATATTGGGCATATCGCACAGGATGGCACTCAGCCCGCTTCCCTGGCACACTTCCAGCTGCTTGCTCACAAACACGTAGGTCGGGGTCTGTGCTGCCAGCCAAGGTATTTCTGTACGCAGTTGCACGCCTAATCTTCGGGCTATACCTACCCAGTTGGCATCACTGACCTGCTTTTCATAATTGCCCCGCTTGATGGCATTGTAAACGCTAGGGGCTATGCCCAGTGCCGTGGCATGGCGGTTGTCACTGGGATAATTTTCACGGTCGGCGGCTATCGCTGCCACAATACGTTGCTTTACTTCATTTGTTATTTCCATTTGAATGCTGTTTTAAATTCGTTCTAACGTCGTTAATTATATCTTGGCTACTGCATCATGCTCGAAGGCACTGATGTCCATATAGGCTGAGTAATCTTCTTCCTCGGCTTGTGCAGGAAGGGGAACGGCTTCCGCCTGTACCTCTGTTATCAGCTTTGCTTCCTCTTTGGCAAGGATGCCCACACGCTTGATCTTGCCGTCCTTCATCATCTTGTCGAATTGAGCTACATACTTGGACTGTTCGGTATAGGCTGCCTTGTCGTACTCGGTCTGCTCGGCTGTATTCTCATTGTAACGGGCTACGGGCTTGCAGGTGGCGATATATCGTCCGTTCTGGTAGATATATACCTCGTTGATGGTTCCGTCGGCATCGGGCAGATAATAGGCATCTACCTTGTAGTTCCTCGGCTCCAGCTTTTCGATGATTTCCGGGCTGGGCAGTCCGTATTGGTTGTACATCACCGTGCAGTAGGTGTTCTGCCGGATGGTTGTTTCGGTGTGCTGTCCGATGAACCGGTAAAGAACGGCCTTGTCCCAAGGTGCAAGGTTCGGGTTCTGATGGGCGCAAAGCACATCCCAACGGCTCATGCCCGGATAGCGCTTTTGGTTGGGGTGAGGCTGTGCGTTGAAGGTCTCAATGGCGCGTATATCATCGGCTACCAATTCTTCATAACTATAGGTCTTCACCTTGTAGGTGTTGTTCTTTTCGTCATACACCTTTTCTTCCTTCGGGCGGTTGGCCTCCAGCTTGGCATACCATCGGCCGATACCTACCTGCGTGCGTTTCTCCACACCGTATTTCTTTTCGCGGTTCTTGTGCTCGGCACGTTTTTCACGCGAGTTCCCGGGGTTACACCAGCGGATCAGGGGGAAGACGGTACCGGCTTGCATCAATCCGTCGGCAAAGTCGCTTACCAGGTGGTGTTCCACTTCTAACTCGGCGGGGATATACATGCCGTTCCGGTCCAGGGTCTGGAACATGTTTCGCATGCAGTCTAAAAATAACTCGGTAGTCTTGTACCGGTTGTAGGCATATCCCACCACAGCACCGCTCACCACATCGTAGGCATAATAGGCTTTCACTCGGTTGCCATCCTTCATTGGGCGCGGCAGGTCGCGGTCGTCAAGAGAAACCTTACTCAAGGAATATTCACCGATGCTGCGCAGATGATAAGGACGGTAGGCATTGTTGAAATCCCATTGGCTCATGTGCAGCTTACCGCGAAGGGCCTTGTTCTTGGGGTTGTTCAGGTAGTTGGCTACTGTGGCCGGGCTCAATACCAGCGGATTTCCATCCTTGTCGGTAAAGTCTGCCGGATTCAACACCTCGCCGGTTTCGGGGTCATATAGCTCCAGTTCTCCTTGCACAAATAGATTGTACTGTTCCCACACGGTGGTATTGAAGGGCTGCTCCAGTTGGGCATCGATGCTCAGCAGCAGGCGTTCAATGTCATAGGTCACTTTCCGGCGGTTCTGGTTCATGAACTTGCGGCTGATAAGGCTTTCATAGCCGTTGGCCTTGAAGTCATTCACACGCTTCTTGAAGCGGTTGGAACTGACAGGCAAGGTATGTCCGAACTCTGCTTGGTAGTAACTGATGGCTCCTGCCAGTTCGCCCCAGTTCACCGGCCCGGCCTTCATGGCCTTTCGCATAAACGTGGCATCCTCCATGGCACGCATCACTGCCTCAATTACCGAAGCGTTTACCGTATATTCTTGGATGTGTTCCGGTGGCAGTGCATCTCCGTTGTCAAAACGGAACCGGGTGTAAAATTCCCGGGCTTTCGCATCGATGTGGTAATGGCTGCCGAGCCAGTTTCTTATTACGTCTTCTTTCATATCTCCGTATTTTAGTTTTATCCTTTCCTGAAACCGTAGGGGCATGGTGGCTATTTCTACCAAAACGTAACCTCCCAGACCTCTTCCGGATCGAACTACATTGATTTTCTCCTTTGCCGCTAACTTCTTGTAATTGGGTATCGACATGATGGGAGCAAGTTCTTCTTCGGAAAGAGTGGAAGGATGAACTCCTTTCAGCGTGCGGCTTCTGCTGTAGTCTGCCTTTCCGTTCACCATCACCGGTCGGTCATCGTAAGTCAGGTCATTGTAGGATATGCACAATATCTTTCCATAATACTCCATTTCATTTCTATTTATAAGGCAGATGCCATCTGTTGGGTCTCGTGCTGCAGCTGCATGAAATCCGATACAAATTCACATTGGTAGGTTTCAGTCCGTTTTCCGTCCACGTACACATCCACATCATTGGTCTTTCTGTGGACCACGAGTTTTACACGGGGACCGAAAGTGCAGGTCATGGTCTTCTCGCACTCCTCGAAGGTGGTTTCGCAGTTCGGGATGAAGTTCCCGTCAGTCAGTTTGCCGCCTCGCTTCAGGGCAAGAGTGCGTATCCGGCGCGCCTGATCGCTGTCACGGACAAAATTCAGTGCTTGCCACACAGCCTGACGGCTGCATCCGAATGTCTTCATCAAGAAGGTCTTGGTCTCGTTATCTGTCAAAATCTGCTTTCTCATATCGTCATACTTTTTAATCGTTATCGTTCGTTCAAAGGTTTTCAACGGCTTCCGCTATTTCCTAATCACCCGTCAGTATTTCATGAAGGCGTGTCCCTTTCTGCAGTTCTTCGACCAGCACCTGCATCGCTTCCTCACACACACAGCTCACATTCTCTATCACCCGGTAGGCATCCGAGTTGCTTATCTCATCCTCCGTCATGAATTGTCCAGCCAGCTCCATCGCCTGGTCGGCAATATTCTGCGTATGTGCCGTACTGCCTATCATCGTGCGCAACTTCTGTTTGAACAGACTCTCTGCTGTTCTCGGATTGAAATTCTTTGCCATAACTCTAAATTTTAAAAGTTTATATCGTGGGGCGCGGGGAATCGAACCCCGACGGCTTTCTACGCTTTCTTATTTCGATTTACCAACTCTCCGGCCGTGCCTGCCGCCCCTGCCCGTCTTTCCGGGCTGCCAGTTATCCGGCAATCTATTTGCCTTGTTCTTCTATCATCGAAAGGACAACCATCCTGTCTTCATCCCAAAGCGGAAGCCCCAATTCAATGGTCCGTTTCACCACTTCCATCTCACCGACCAGCCCTACCGCTTCTTTGCGGAAATCGGTATCGTCATACGCATGCGCCTTTCCAATCAGGAAGTCGGTCAGGTTGCCGATAACTTCCTTTTGCCGTTCACATTTCATCTCATAGTTCAGCACCCGTACATGGACATCGCGGATAATCCGGCTGTCCCCATGTTTCTTGAAATCTTTGCAGAACTCATCCTTGTTCATCGAAGTGTTCAGATAAACCGCATGGATGTAATCAAAATCCTCTGCTGTAGGGGTTATCCCCGTCCGTTCCATAAATTCTTGCTGTGTCATAAACTCACTTATTTTATTGTATTATTCTGCATCTTCAATTTTGAAAGAAAAGCACTTATCCGCCAATACTCTTTTTACAAAGTCTAAGTCGTATCTATCAGCTGAAAAGAAAACTGCCTGATAATCTACACTGGGATAAGCCTTGATTGCTGTTGTATCTACCATCTTCTTGACCAGTCCGTAAAGAGCTTCGGCGGTCTCAGCTGTTGCTTGAGCTATAATTACTTTTGCTTTCATTTTCTTTAATCCTTAAAATTCGCTAATCACACGCCTTTTTTGTATATTTGGCGCGCTGTTTACATCTTAAACACGCTGCAAATATAGTGATAATTTTCAACCATCGAAATAAAAACGGGGATAATTTTCAATTATGGGCAATATTTTATCAAGAATACAAGAAATAGCCTCCAATGAGGGGATAACTATTGGCGCCATGGAAAGAACTATTGGCGCAAGTAAAGGCGTGCTTTCAAGAGCAATCAATAACGGGACCGACATTCAAGCCAAATGGCTTAGTATAATAGTTGAAAATTATCCCCGATATTCAACAGGATGGTTGCTTACTGGTGCAGGAAGCATGTTGAAAGATGATTTGAACGGCATTAAAACAATAGACGAAGCCAATCCTTCGTTCATGCCTACCACATCCATGAACCCATCTGTCGGCACACCATACTACGATGTGGACTTTATTGGGGGATTCGATGAGGTGTTCAACTCTCAGGTAAACATACCCGCCACCAACATCGTAATAAGGGGATTCGAAAAAGCCAGCCTCTGGTGCAATGTCACCGGCCACTCCATGGAGCCCAAAATAAACCATGGCGACATCATCGCCCTGCGACAATGCACACTCAACGACATCCAGTATGGAGAAATCTATGCAGTGGTATTGGACACCATCCGTACCATCAAAATCCTGCGCAGGTCGCCGGATCCAAGCAAGTTGCGCTTCATTCCCATTAATACAGAGGACTACGATGAGCAGGAATTCGACAAATCACGCATCATGAATGTCTTTGAAGTCATTGGAAGCATCAGCAAGTTCTTCTAAGTGGTACACGCATGCCTCCTACAGAAGGCTAAAAAAGGACGCACGCACACACTTTTGAAGGAATTTACCTGAAGCAAACTCGTAAATACACTGTAAATCAAAGGATTTATTTTATTATAATAAGGTATATCACACAAACAAGTGTCGTTTTTCCTCTCTGAAAACAGAGAAAAACGGCACTTGCTTTCATTTATAACATAGTTTCCTATTTCGGGCGTACCCTCTGAGAACTGAAAAAGTAACCCCTAAAGTAACCCCTAACTTAAAGAAGTAGTAACCCCTAACAGTAACCCCAATAGTAACCCCTAACCAAATAAAACCAACCGTAGGGGCATAAAAAAAGGGAGCCATAAGCTCCCCAATCAGCATTCAAAGAAATAACGCCTACAAGCCTTTCTAACGGCGCTATTATATCGTTCTAACCATTCCCTTACTACCACCCGAGATGAGCGTAGATTGCTTAATTATAGCCTTTTTCGTGCATATTGTGCCGTTACCAGACAGCCCGGCATGAAGCAGGTAATTCTTGGTTGCCCCCACCTGATCTGCCGTCAGAACCGTATAAACAGCCGATATACTGCTGAAATACCAATCTTTCTGCTTCGTCCCGTCTATTTTATGCAGCAAATGCACATGAATCACTTTTGCCATATTCGTTTCTATTATGCTGCAAATATACCAAATAATACTTATTTAGAAGAATTTTAAGGCAACATCTTTAAAAATAGGCACAAAAAACGGCCACACAGCCGTTCACACCATCATATAACAAAATCCATCAACCCAGCCATAAAACGGCCACACAGCCGAAAATAAAACCCTTCCAGGCCGTTTTAGCCCCATCTGCAAGCCCGATGTAAAGCAATCCCCCGAATATCCGAAGAAAAGCCCCTCAAACGTAAAGCAGATGTAAGCCATGTAAAGAGAAAAACCGCTTCGAAATATTCAGCCCATTTTCCCGATCATGCCTAAACCCTTTGGTTTTCAAAACCTTTCGCCCATTTTTCCCGACCATTGAAAAAACCGCTTCGTTCTATGCCCCATACATTATATCCAGTGCCGAGGCAATCTGTGATATGATTTTTAATGATTCTTTCTCGTCCAAGGTGCAAGACTCGGTCCGTTCCACATACTCTTCGAGTGTACATCCTTCTATGTATTCCATCACATAATAACATGTCTTATGCTCATCAAAGGCATCGTACACATTTACGATATGCGGGGAATCTGTAAATTCCTTTATCCGGTTTGCCTCACCCATGAATTTCCGGAGAGCCTTGCTGATTTCTTCGGTATGATCCAGGGGAGTGATGACATCCAACGTGTTTTCATCACGTTTCTGTATGTTTTTTAAAAAGAATTCTTTGACGGCTACTTTGGTCTTGATTGTTTTCCGGCTGTCCTGGAGATACCAGGTAGCTCTGTAGGTTTTTCCGAAACCTCCTGATGACAAACTTGATTTTATTTGGTAGGTATGCTCTTTCAGCCAGCATCCCTCCGGTAAAAAGGTCGCTTTGCTTTGCGATAGCAAATCTGGATCATATCCATACGACAGGACCTCATTGCGTATTCTTTTTCTTTTCTCTTCATCGTATAATATTTTCTGGCGTGCAAGGGTCGTTTCATTGTCCGGGACCAGTATATATAGCGAGAGAAACATATTTACGGCATCGAGTGGGGAGTCAAAGTAATTAAAAGAGCTCAGGGGAAAAATCTGCCTGATAAAATAATCCTTATGTAACTCATTTGCCAGATAGCAACTGTCTACCAGAAGGTTGTTGATGTCAAAAGTTTCTCCCAGTTCATAATGCGGCTGTTCCTTCGCTGAAACTCTGTAAAGGCATGGCTGAAATTCATGCTTATTACTCAGATTAGCCACCAGCATATCTTCTCCCTTTTCTCTTGTGGAATTGTTTATGTATGGATTTTTTAAAGGATTATATCTTGTCCAATGTGGTGAAACAAGGTTGGGGGCTGTGTAGTCTAACGGATGATAAGTCAAGATCTCTTTTAATCTTACGAGTCTCATCCCTTTGGTTGCTGAAGGGCGGTACTTTTTACGGAATTCCTCAGCTAAGTCGAGCCGATAATCTTTTTCTTTCAGTTTGTCTGTGTCGAATGTGTATATTCTTGAACTGTTGCGTATGTATTTCTGTAAATCTGGGAGTTTGATCGGTATGTCGTGCATGTCTACCAGCCTGACCATGCTGCTCCACTTTCTTGCCTTATCTATTAATAGCAAAGATTTATTACTTGATAGAATCACGACTCTGTCTACATATCCACTTTTGAAAAGTTGCTCCTTGGTCTCTTTATATACGTTGTAATACCAAAAACCGTTAGAAATGATGCAGGCTGCTTTTCCTTTGTTCTTCAGAAGATCCAGCAAGTCAACAAACACTTTCTTGTAATCTGTTCTTTTACGGGCCGTAATGGCCTGATAGCTTAATACGTCATTCTTAAAATTGGAGGAGAAGTCTTCGCACCAGATAAGAAACTGGAAGTTTTTAACTTCGGGATATTCCTCCGGGTAGAGAGCATGTGCTGCTTCACTGTGTGCCCAAAGTAGTTGGAACAGATGCAAGTTGATTTTATCACTACTTCCACCTACGAAGGTGCAATTTTCTGGGAGGAAAGAAGGGAAAGCATGAAATCCCAACATTGGATTAAATATGCTGCCATTAGGCTTCATCCAGTTAAGAATAAATTGCAGCAGTACCAGCCGGTCATTATTGCACATCCGGTCGTTCTTGAATATGTCGTTAAACAATTTCTCATTGTGCAGGAGTAATAAACAGAAGTCCTGATAGTATGCTTTCCCGGCAGTCTGGTACAGGCTATTCAACAGGTGAATAATGTGCCTTTCATCTTCCAACAATCTGTCAGTTACCTCTTCGTTGTCATAGATAAATCTGTTTCTTAACGTTTTAAAATACAGTACAGCATCCATACAAGGAAGGGTTGTGCTGGAATAATATTCTTCTTTCTTGATAGAGGCATTGTCCAGTTTCTCTTCCGATGCCAAATACCATAGGGATATTATATAGCATAGTGCTTCTTTTTTCCGTTCGGTATTGGACAGGTATGAATTGATGTTCTTGAACAACTGTAAGAGAAGGTATTGGATGTCAAGATTAGTTGGGGCAAGTTTATTATCATTGTTTATCATAGTTGTCTATTTGTTAATAAGCGACACGAAGTTACAATTTAATTTAGAATATTGCCTTTTATAGGAAATTTTTATGAATTCAGTTGAACGTATGTGTATGAAATTAATGGCATTTTATCTTTCCAATGGTTAATTTTGTACAATAAATCAGGAAATTAACCTTACAATTCAATGTTCTGTAAATGATATTAGAGATGAGCCATCCGGCAGTTGCAGGCAAAAGTACTACGAAGGCTTGACTCTGTTTAGAAGATTCTATATATTTAATAAACCTTTGTAGTAGCGGCAGCGTGTTTTTCTTGATGTCATCAAACAGACTACAAGATATCTGATTCATTTTATTGCATGAATTGTATAGATATTTTAATGGTTTATCACTTAGATAATCGTTATATACAATGAAGAAAGAAGATATTATATTGGGACAGTTTGAAACGTACAAGGCTTCGTCAAAGGTATGGAGCTTCAAGCGGGTAGATGATATTGTGCATGGGTTCAATCTGAAGTTGAGCAATATGGTAGGCTGTTTTCCCTTTGAATATGCAGGACGTGTATGGAGAGACAGTGAGCGACTGTATCTTTGTGGAGAATTTTCTCATAATACGGAAGCGCACAGACAGATTCAGTCACAGATCCTTTCTGCAAAAAGTGGATATGCTGCAAAACGCTTTTATAAAACTCCGAACAAGAATTCGGTTCGAAGCGATTTTGAAACATTCAAACTTCAGTGGATGTTGCATTGCGTGTGGAAGAAGTGTGAAGGAAATGCAGACTTCAGGAAATTGCTGCTCTCGCTTCCCTCAGATATTATACTAGTGGAAAATACAACGACTGATAACGGGGGAAGTGCCGGGTGCTGGGGATGTAAAAATAAGAAACTGGTAGATGAGCGGAAAGTTGTCGAGAAACAACTCCGGGAGCAATATAAAGGGTTGTCTAAGAAAGGAATCGATTATCTGGTAAACATCGAGACTAATAAAATTGATGACATTGGTGAATGGTCCGGACAAAACAATATCGGTAAGATTCTTATGATATGTAAACATTGTCTGGAGGACGGAAGTCTGCCGGATATTAATTATGATATCCTGAATTCATCGAGAATATACATTTTAGGTGATTTACTTACAATGGATTAGAAAATCCTATTTATTGATATAATTAAGATTTAAAAATATGTTGACAAAAGAAGATATTAACAGAATTTCAGGTGTTGAGTTGGAACAGCTTGACGGGTATAAGAAAGTTGTTGAACTGTTTGGTGAGGAGGTGGATGCCTTGCCAGCTGGGCTGAACTTTTTGGGGCTCTCCTTGAATGATTGTCCTTTATTGACCCAATTGCCGGATGATTTGCCTATTCAATATCTTTCTGTTATGGAATGCCCTAACTTAAAGCATCTGCCGAAGGATTTGGAACTGGCCCATTTATATTTGTTTGATTCCGAAATAGAGGCTATACCTGAAAAATCTTCTTGTTTTGCAGCCCTTGTATTGATTGACTGCCCGTATATCAAGCATTTGCCTGCCGGTTGTACAGCCGTTATGAATGATGTTACTTTGGATAATTGTCCCAATATTGCCACTCTTCCTGATTTGGAGATTGTACATGGAGAATTCTGTTTAAGAAACACTTCGGTTACTTCACTCCCTGAAGAACTCAAGATCGGGGGGCGTTTGTGGGTTTATGATACTCCGATAGAAACTTTGCCGGCTACTATCAGGGTAGGGGGTGATATTCTGTTGAACGGATGTAAAAAATTGAAGTATTTGCCGAAAGGACTTATGGTGAATGGAGATTTAAACTTATCGGATTCTGCTCTTGAAGAACTTCCTAAGGGATTGATTGTGAAAGGAAATTTAAATATTACTGACACCGCTATCAAAACTTTACCTGAGGATATGATTGTAGGAGGAAACGTGATTGCTTCAGAAGGTATGTCAGAGGGCCTTGCTGTGAATCACAAGGTTCCTGGTAATCTGGCTGAACTGATTTGGAAAGACAGCGGTTATATCTATGCGAACGAACAGTTATACAGAATAATAGCTAAAGAGGACAGGCATTGGAAGGTAGTTTCCTCTTTCATGAATATTTATCTGATACGTTATGGTCATGATGATCTGATTGACCGGAATATACTCTATCTCGTTCCGGATAACAATCCTGAAAGCCATGTGTATGGAGTAGGAAATACTTTGTCTGAGGCTTATATAGACTTGTTGTTGAGAACCTCAGACAGTTTGTGATGACAATGTCTCCATGGATGGAAATGCAGGTAGACAGCAAAGCTTGTATAGATATTAAAAAAGTCAAATGCCGACTTTTGAGTTGGTTGGCATTTGACTTTATTTTCTTTTGCGTTGTAGCATCATAGAATCTTTTGTGCGGGTAGAATGTCTTTCTAGGCATCAGCCCTTCTTCTACTTTCGTATGATTTGCTTAAAGTTAATCATATGGTTTTCCGCTGAATTATATTGGCCGATGATTTTGTCGTTTCTCATGATGTCCCATCCCACCAATGGTTCTCCTTCTTCAAAAGAGGTACATGAACCAGATCACCGCATTCGAATTTTGTATTAACTGTTTGTAAAACCTTATAGTTGAAATGCTTATTCCCTTGATATTCCATACGGATTTCCCGGTCCGGACCGTAATGCACTTCCATGATGTCTCCAATGTTCATAGGCATACTTTTCGTATTGAAGACAATTTCAGAGACAACTTTTTTAGGGCGTGGTTTTAATGTATCTTTTTGAGTTTCCAGTTCTTCCCAACTGTCGCATCCCAAAAAACGGGCAATGATGTTACGGGTCGTTGAAGAGGTCTGGTAGGGTCGTCCGGTTTCCTTGTTTATTAACTTCGCAAATACTCTTTTCCAAGTGTTTATGTGTAAAGGAATGGTATCAGTAGTTTTGGCTACATGATCGCTGAACAGTAGGTACTGGTTGTCGTTGATCGGACCTTCTGTATTAAACCTGAAGGGGCGTTTTGCGTATTTCATGTCACAGTTAAACTGTTCAATGAGTAAAAGTTGGATGTTCTTGGATATGCATTGTTTCATATAGTTCTGACGGCTGAATTAATGTACGTAAAGGTATGAAAAATCTTGAAATGGTAAATCGTAAGAGGAAGAGAAAAGCCTTTTTCCTGTTTCTCTTCCTCTTACGATTTAATCATCGATACCGAAACTCAAACAATGAGTATTATCAAATGTCTCTTCGTTATCGTCTGGAATGAAAACTCCTTCGTTGCTGACGTGCCCCCATTGGCCATTCAGACTGACATGGACGAATTCGTTCTCGTCTGCTGTAATTTCTTCGTATACAGGAGGTAGGTAAAGTCCCCAACTGGTAACGAGTCCGAATTTCTCGTCCTTCTTGAAAACGATAATGTCGTTTGAAATGTTATAAATCAGATCCATTTCACAAGGCACAATTTCCTTTCCTTTGGCAGTCAGCAGGCCAAACAGGCGTTTACCATCCACCTCCTTGATACAAGTATAAAAGCTGGTATAATGTTTGCACACTATCAGGTCGTATATAAAATCACAAAGTGGCAGACCGCTTCCGTTGGTAGAAACCAGAGCGAATTTTCCTTCGTCGTTCTGAGCAGCTACCGGTGCACCTCGTTTAATGGTGTAGCTGTACAATTCCGAATAGTTGCTATAAATAGCAGGAACAAGAATCTTCCCTGTGATATCCTTTATGCCCAGCTTCCCGTGTTCTTCATAGGTTTGATCGAAGAGATCGTATTCATTTTCTATTTCATAATACTCCTCCTGAAGCTTATTGGCTTCGTCGTATTTTTCTTCCGCAAGATATTTGCAAACTGTGTCCAATAGATAATTAAGGCGATTGACAATTTCAGGAGTTACTGTTTTTTTCATGTCTATTATTTTTTTTGTGTGGTACAAAGGTAGATAAAAGGAATCAACTATGCCATTAATTTCATACATCTCCATGCATCCTCATACATTTGATCCTGTCTGTCGGGGATACATTTTATTCCGAACGGTTTCTCGTAGACTCCCTATATACCGCTTCGGCATCCAGTACGACAGTCGTATGGGGCAGAGATGGGTTTTCCAGCTTTTCAATGATAATTCTTGAAGCTGTTTCAGCCATCTGTTCCACGGGCTGCTCCACTGCCGTGATAGTGGGATGGACAAGCTTGCACAAATCAGTCCCCGACATGCATGAGACCGCTACCTCTTCTGGAATCCGGATTTGTTTCGATTGCAGATCATTCTTGGCTCCCAATGCAGACATCTCCGTAAAACTGAATATTGCGTCAAAGGTTACTCCATGTTCCCATAACGTCTTTGCAGCTCCGTATCCACTGTCAAAATCTACTCCGCCTTCAACCAGAAATTTCTTGTCGAAAGAGATTCCAAACTTGTCAAGAGCATCTTTATATCCCCTGATTCTGTCAAATGTGTTTTGGATATATGGAGGACCGGCAAGATGTACAATCTGTTTTCTTCCCTGGCGAATGAGATGTTCTACCATGAAAAAGGACTTTATGTAATCGTCAATTTTTATCTGTGAGGTCTTGAGCTCAGCAACCGTTCTGTCGAAGAAAACCATGGGGGTACCTTTATCCATAATCCGTTGATACTCGCTGAGATTTATATGGTCATGGCACACACTGATCAGTATACCGTCTACCCGATAGTCTTCCATCATTTTCAGATTCATCTTTTCTACATCGGGGTTTTCATGCGATTGTGCCAGCATCACCCGGTAACCCGCTTTATTAAGGTGCTGTTGGGCAAACGTGATAAAGTTGACATAGAAGGAAGTGATCATCTCGGGGACAATGATTCCAATGGTACGGGTACTTTGCTGCCTGAGGTTTACGGCCAGTTCATTGCGTTTATAGCCCAGTTTGTCGGCCATTTCGAGGATTTTCGTGCGTGTCTCCTTGCTTACATTCTGACTATCGCCGCGTAATGCCCTTGAAACTGTAGACTTGGAGATTCCAAGTTCACGGGCAATATCCAATATGGTAGCGTATTTCATCATATCATTCTTGTGCTTGATAAGTTTTCGTACAAATATACGTTTTTTTGACGAACTGTCATACAGAATGGGAACGGTTGCGGAAAATGGGAACGGTTGCGGGAACGGTTGCGGAATTTTTAATTTCATTTTCCCTCTTTTTGCCTGTGCGGAAGCCTTACTTTTGAGTCAGAAAAACAAAAAATCGAATACTTATGACAAGCATGAACAAAAAATCAGATTCGTTTCAGGTTCCGTTTATCAGCAAGATAGCTTACGGAATGGGCGATGTTGGATGTAACTTTAGTTGGATGTTCGTAGGAAATTTCCTGATGATTTTCTACACAGATGTATTTGGCATCGGCATGAGTGCAGTAGCCTCCCTGATGCTTTTCTCACGGTTTTGGGATGCCATTAACGACCCTATCATTGGCGGCTTGTGCGACAAGACTAAAACCCGATGGGGAAGATACCGGCCTTGGCTGCTGTTCGCAGCTCCCATCACGGCCCTTATATTGATACTCACTTTCTGGGCACATCCACAGTGGAACGATACTTCAAAGATTGTGTATATGGCCGTCACCTATTGCTTGCTTGTGCTTGGATATACGTGTGTGAACATACCTTATGGAACACTCTGTGGGGCGATGACACAGCACATGGACGAAAGGGCACAAATCGATACTTCGCGTTCGGTCAGTGCAATGATTGCCATTGGTATCATTAATATTATTACCATACCTCTGATCAATACCTTGGGAGACGGAAATGCACAACGCGGCTATTTGCTGGTAGCCGTACTTTACGGAGTGGTCTTTGCAGCCTGCCACATTTTCTGTTTTGCAAAGACAAAAGAAGTGGTCGAGGTTCCTGTAGCACAGAAATTCCCGTTGAAAGTACAACTCAAGGCAATCCTGAAAAATAAACCCTATTTGCTGGCGCTCATTGGACAGATTCTCTTTGGGTTTATCCTTTACGGACGAAATGCGGACATGCTTTATTACTTTACCTATGTTGAAGGTAATGCCGCACTTTTCTCGGCCTATTCACTGGCTATTATCATACCTTCTATAGTCGGTGCAGCCAGTTTCCCATATGTGTTCAGATTGACAAAGAACAAAGGATGGTCTGCCTCTGTATTTGCCTTCGGAACGGGCGTTACGATGGTGGCCTTGTATTTCTTCAGTGCAGTAACTTCTCCTGTCGAGTTCTATACATTCGCTGCACTTTCTCAGTTGTTCTTTTCCGGTTTTAATACAGCAATATATGCCATTATTCCCGACTGTGTAGAATATGGAGAATGGAAGACAGGAATACGCAATGATGGATTCCAATATGCATTCATCTCCTTGGGAAACAAAGTCGGGATGGCTTTGGGAACTTCCTTTCTGGCCTTGGTGCTGGGTATGAATGGATATGTATCGAATGCGGTACAGAATGAAGAGGTAATCTCTATCATGCGCCACTCTTTCAGTACCATTCCAGGAGCCTTGTGGATACTTACGGCCGTAGTATTGATTTTCTATAAGCTGAACAAGAAAATTTATAACCGTATTGTAAGGATAGTGAAATACCGGATATTGAAGAAGAAACAGAAATAACCTTGAATAGTAGAATTGAGTATAAACAGTTAAATAACAAAGAGTATGAAAAAGATGATGAAAGTTGCCGTGATGAACGGTATTGGTAAAATGGGATTCGTAGAACGTGAAGTGCCTCAGCCTGCTGATAACGAAGTGCTGGTGAAACTGGAATATGTAGGAATATGTGGATCGGATATGCATTACTATGAAACAGGTCGTATCGGCGACTATGTAGTGGAGCCTCCTTTTGTCCTGGGCCACGAACCGGGCGGTGTGGTCGTGGAAGTCGGTAAGGACGTAAAGCATCTTAAGGTAGGGGACCGGGTGGCATTGGAGCCTGGAAAGACTTGTGGACACTGCGAGTTTTGTAAAGAAGGTAAATACAACCTTTGTCCGGATGTCGTATTCTTTGCTACTCCTCCGGTGGATGGAGTATTTCAGGAATACGTAGCACACGAGGCTGCCTTGTGTTTCAAGTTGCCCGACAATGTCGATACGATGGAAGGTGCCCTTATTGAACCGCTTGCTGTTGGCTTTCATGCAGCCAACCAGGGAGGGGCTCATGCCGGACAGACGGCTGTAGTATTCGGAGCGGGCTGTATCGGTCTGGTTTCGATGATGGCACTGAAGGCAGAAGGAGTTTCGAAGGTATATGTGGTAGACATCATGCAGAAACGTCTGGACAAAGCCATGGAACTTGGAGCTACAGAAGTAATTAATTCAATGGATACGGATGTTATGGCAGAAATAGCCCGACTGACGGAAGGTAAGGGAGCTGACTTAATTATTGAAACAGCTGGTATGGAGATTACTACTCGTCAGGCGATACATATTGCCAAGAAAGGAGCTGCGATTGTACTTGTGGGGTATTCGAAAACTGGTGAAATGACATTGCCGCTGAGTCTGGCTCTCGACAAGGAACTGACGTTCAAGACTGTTTTCCGTTACCGGCATATCTATCCGATGGCTATTGAGGCAGTAGCGTCAGGCAAAGTCAACCTGAAGGGAATCGTTTCTAACGTCTTCGATTTTCATGATATACAGAATGCCATGGATAAAAGCATAAGCGATAAGGCAAATATCGTGAAATCAGTTGTCAAGATAGGATAATAATTTTCTGAAACATACATACCATGATCATGAGAAATACAATAATCGGTATTGGTGAGGCACTATGGGATGTCTTACCCGAGGGAAAGAAAATCGGAGGAGCTCCTGCAAATTTTGCTTATATCGTATCACAGTTTGGATTGAGAAGCGTGGCTGTAAGTGCATTGGGAAATGACGTTCTAGGAAAGGAATTGCAGGCCAATCTTGATGAAAAAAAGTTGGAATATATATTGCCAGTCGTTCCGTTTCCTACCGGAACCGTACAGGTATTCTTTAATGCTGAAGGGATACCTGTATATGAAATCAAGGAAAATGTAGCGTGGGACAACATTCCTTTTACTGAGGAGTTTGAACGGTTGGCACAGAGTGTCCGTGCGGTCTGTTTCGGTTCACTGGCGCAGCGGAATGGAGTATCGCATGATACGATTAACCGCTTTTTGGATGCGATTCCGGATGAAGAGGGAATCTATAAAATATTCGATATCAACCTGCGTCAGCATTTCTATACTCCTGAACTTCTCAACAAATCAATGATGAAATGCAATATTCTGAAAATTAATGATGAGGAACTGGAGGTGATTAAGAAATTATTCGGATATTCCGATACAGATGCAGAAGCAACCTGTCGGAAATTACAGGAAACGTATGGCTTGAAAATATTGATTCTGACTTGTGGCACTAATGGAAGTTATGTGTTTGCTGAAGGCCATCCTTCGTTTATCCCAACTCCCAAAGTGGAGGTCGCAGATACGGTTGGGGCGAGGGATTCTTTTACGGCTGCATTTGTAGCTGCCTTGCTGAACGGTACGTCCGTTGTCCAAGCACATAAGTTGGCCGTAGCCGTTTCTGCTTATGTCTGTACGCAACATGGGGCAATGCCAGTGCTTCCTAATCGTTTGAGATCGATGGATGTATGAAAAGATTATATATCATTGAGGCTGTCTCATTTTGAGACAGCCTCTTATTCTAAATGGTTATAGTTGGTTATGGCTGTTTACAAGCCATTACTTGCCGATGCAAAAATGCTTGAATATATTACCCAAAACCTCGTCATTAGTAATTTCTCCTCCAACAATTTCCGCCAGGTGGAACAAACATTCACGCAGATCCTGGCTGACAAAATCTCCTGAGAGCTGCATATCCAGTCCCTCCTGTACGCGGTGGATTGATTCAAGGGCTGCACTCAACGCCTCATAATGACGGATATTGGTCACAATTAAGTTGCTTTCAGTAATTTCCGGGATATCTGCAATTTTCAATAACTTGTTTTGTAATTCCTCAATACCCATTTTTTTCTTTGCGGAAATAGTGATGACAGGGCAGTGAGTACATTGTTTCAACTCCTCTGCGATAGAAGCATAACCACCATTCTGCGTATCTTCCATGATATCCGCCTTATTCAGAATGATGACCAAAGGCTTGCGGTTGCATCGGGAAATAATCTCCTTCGAAAGCTTCTCAAACTGTATTTTTGCTTCTGCGATATCAATGACCCAAAGTACGATTTCCGCCTGTTCCAACTTTTTGAAACTACGCTCTATACCCAGACTTTCTATCGCATCACTGGTTTCACGGATACCGGCCGTATCGATAAAGCGGAAATTAACCCCGCCGATGTTCATGGTATCCTCAATCACGTCACGCGTAGTTCCATGGATATCACTTACGATAGCCTTTTCCTCATTCAACAGTGTATTCAGCAATGTCGATTTACCCGCATTCGTTTCTCCCACGATTGCCACAGGAACTCCATTCTTGATTGCGTTGCCCACACTGAACGAACGGACCAGTCCGTCTATGATCTTTTCGATTTTGTCAGCCAATCCCTTCAATTCCGAACGGTCGGCAAACTCCAGTTCCTCATGATCACTGAAATCCAGTTCCAGTTCCATTAAAGAAGTCAGGTGCAGCAACTGTTCCCGTAGCCTTCTAAGCTCCTGACTGAATCCGCCACGCATCTGATTCATTGCCAGACGATGTGTTGCCGCCGAAGACGAAGCAATCAGATCCGCCACCGCTTCCGCCTGGCTCAAATCCATCTTTCCATTCAGGAATGCACGCTGTGTAAACTCTCCCGGCTGAGCAGACCGACACCCGTTCCGGATCAGCAGCTGTATTACCTGCTGCAAAATATAAGCCGAACCGTGGCAGGAAATTTCCACTGAATTCTCTCCCGTATACGAATGAGGAGCATGAAAAATGCTGACAAGCACTTCGTCGATCACTTCTTTCTGCTCATTCAGAATCTGTCCGAAAGTAAGTGTATAAGGTTTGCGTTCCGCTAACTTTTTCCCATTAGAAACCGGTTGGAAAATGCGGTCGGTAATTGCAATGGCATTTTCTCCAGAAACTCGGATGACAGCTATGGCTCCCCCGGGAGCTGTAGCTATCGCACAAATAGTATCCTGTGTATTATTCATTCTTGATGATTCTTTATGTGCAAAATTACGAATAAAAAGTGACATGGAAAAATGATTGGTCACCTATGCTTCAGTCTGCATACCATTCTTCTGACAATGGGCTTTCCTTTGTTTATCGGTCTCTGTTTATTATTCCCTTTTCATTGTTCCCTGTTTATTGATTCCTGTTCATTGATCCTTGTTCATTAGTCTTAGTTCATTGTCAGATTCCTCTTTGCATATCGTTTGCTGTCAGTTCTCGTTCACTGTCAGTTCTCGTTCACTGTCAGTTCTGTTTTTCCCTCAGCATCCGGACTTCTTTTTCGATGTCGTAAGCATTTCGCTGTCCTTTTCCACGTTCACGTTCCCTTTCACGGCGGATGGAATCCTGCTGCATCTGCTGGCGGATGTAACGTTCAAACCGTGAGGTCTCCTCCGATGGAGAAGGGGATGGCTGGTGCTTCTGCCGTACAGAATCTGAAACTGCCGACTGTTGCAGGCGCAACTTACGGGCAATCGAATCTGCCGGGATTGAATCCGGAGCAGACGCCTGCTGCTTGTCCGCCTTCTGAACCGCGGTTTTACTTTCCGTACGATACACAGGAAGCGTAGGCAACTGTCCAAAACGGGAAGTTAGTTGAGGTGCCTCCGTCAGCATCCCTTCTGTATATGCGGAACCGCCGTTTTCCGTCAGCGAATCGTTGCGTCCTGCAGTTACATGAGATGACAGATACTGGCATGAATCACTTGTCTCTGAAGTCGCCAATGCCTCTTTCGTACGCTTGAAATAATTCGGGAACTTGGCACGGTCTTCGGCTGTCGGCCGATAATCCTTGTAAATCTTCCACGCATTCGCATGCTTCCGGTTACGCTTGATGGCCCGCCCGCGCTGTGTCAGATTTTCGTAGAGCAACTTATCGAAATCCAAGACCATCACAATGCTTGGACCAACCGGTGAGGTGACAAACAGATACGTGCTTCCCGGAGCAGGTCGCAGGTTTCTTCCATATTCCTCAGTCAACTGGAACGGGTTCAGCTGCCAGTGAATCTCCCATTTTTTCTGTATATTCAGCATCACGTCATATACCGGATCTTCCCCGAATTTCGTCCAGATGGTATACGGTTCCGCCCGTACATATCCTTCAATTTTCTTGACCTTTGTAGTATCGGTAAAACTGCGCGGCAGGGAGAAATCCTCCTTGAATTTCATCCACTTCTTGTCGATGGGAGCCTCCATCAATTCATTCAGTTTCCTTTCCGTTGGAGGAGTGAAATCAAATTGGATCTGACGGATTGCCTCTTCATTCAATTTAAGTTCCGATTCCTGCTTTACGGTCGTCTGTCCCTGAACGGGAGATGACTTGACCATCAGAATCAGACACAGAAATGTGAATTCCAGACTCGTCTTAAGTACAGTGCTCATATGGTTCATTCTATTCTCACTAGTGCTCCGTGCCGTGCTGATTACGGACTTACCGGTATATCGGTTTACTGTTTATTTTATGATAGGGGAGAGATGCATGCTCCGGCCGGTTACCTTCCTTTGATTCTTCCGCCCTGCATCCAGCAGCGACGGTAATAGTTCTCCTCCAGGCTGCTGACAATGACGCCACGGCTGGTACTGGCATGTATGAAACGTCCGTCTTTCAGGTAAAGTCCCACATGAGTAGCCGTACGTTTGTTTCTTCCGTTATGAAAGAAAACCAGGTCACCTTCCTCCAGTTTCCCCTTACTGATTTTCCGGCAATCCTGCGTCCGCTGCTCCTCGGAACTCCGCTTCAGTTGCTTGTGATACACCGTGTGGCAGAGTTGCCGGGTAAGTCCGGAGCAGTCAACTCCTCTTTTCGTATTTCCTCCTCTGCGGTAGGGAACACCGATCCATTTAGAGGATTCCACATACAACCGGTGGTTGTCTTTCAGGTCGATGTCCATGTCCAGACGGACTGCAGCCTGTACCAGCTCGGAATAATCCAGGCGGGGAGCTCGTGTCGCACAAGAGGACAACAACCCTATTGCTAGTAACCCGTATATCACCGGCATGAAGCGTATACGCCTCAGGAAGCTGCGGCTAAAATATAAAGAATGCATAAGTGTCAGTCATTTTCGTTTCAAACAAATGTACATAAAAATATGGGACAGCACCTTTGTACTGTCCCATATTTTAAATTCTTTAAATATCCTTTTTTTCTTTTTCCTATTCAGGCACCGGCCTTGGTTGTAGCATCCGGATCTGTCTCTGATGCGGAGGCTGGAGCTCCTTCTGTTTCTGCCTGCAATTTTTCCTCATTGCTGTTGGGTTGTCCTTGTTCCGGACTTTCAGCTTGTTGCTTGTCCGGCTGACTGTCATCAGCGTGCTCACCGTTCGGTGCCGCAACCGCCCCGTCATTGTCTTTCTCCGAAACAGGCTTTGCTGCCATATTGAAGTAAACCTCCAGTTTTTCACGGGCAGCTCCCTCACGGTTGTCAAGGTCGGCCACCAGCTCCCCATGTTCCAGCAGCAGAATCCGTGTACTGATGTCTACGGTATGGCCCAGGTTATGGCTGGATACCAGGACGGTGGCCCCCGTCTGCTCGTTGTATTCCTGGAGCAGATACTTCAGTGCCATCTGTGAACTCGGGTCGAGGAAGTTGAACGGCTCGTCAAGGATAATCACCTGCGGACGATTGATCAGCGCAGCCAGTATACCCACCTTCTGCCGGTTTCCGGCCGACAGGTTGCGTATCAGCTTCTGCTGTCCCATAATCTCTCCGTTCATAAACCGCTCATAAGGTTGCAGGCGCTCACGTACCGTCTGTGAAGTCAGTCCGCACATCCGTCCCACAAAGTCGAAATACTCCTCCGGCGTCAGATAGTCTATCAGAAAACTCTCATCCAGGTACGCCCCGGTGGTCTCTTTCCATTTCTCATTCAGGCATACATTCACATCTCCAATTGTGACACTGCCGCTGTCTCCCTGCAGCAAATCAAGCATCAGACGGAACAGCGTGGTTTTTCCGGCCCCGTTATTTCCCACCAGACCGATTATTTCACCTTCCTCAATACTGAGCGAAGGGATATCCAGTGCAACTTGCCTGCCATATGTCTTTCGTAAAGAATCAATCGTAATCTTCATAATGCATCGTTATTTCTATCGGGTATTTCTGAATCCTTCCAGATTCTGGTATTTTCTCTTCATCATTCGCTGATAAATGTTTTTCAGCCACCACCGGTGCGTGACGATGCCTGCCAGTCCCAGGACAATCAGCGCCCAGTAGGCCGCTTCTTCTCCCAGCATCAAGGCAAGCAGTTTGTTGATGAGCAAGGGAACCGTGAAGGCACCTATGGCAGTGATGAACTGATACATGTTGTTGGGCTGTTGTTTGCCGATGGCTGTCTGGTTCAGCTGAGTGGTCTTGCTGTTGGTGACGGCTACCTGCATCATTGCCGCAAAGACTACGCCGGCCGTAAACAGCATGTAGGCCACCGACATCAGGAGGGGAATGCTTCCCTCGATAACCGGTATCAGGCTGAAGGCAAACGGCAGGATCAGGAACGTGCAGTGAATGTAATATTTGGCGCGCAGCAGGTGGTAGATACTTTCTTTACGTACCAGCAGACCGTCAATGTAGTTTCCTTCGGCCGACATCAGCTGGTTCAGACTCATGGTACCCAGGATACAGTAACAGTAAAGACAGACGAAATTATTCATGTAGCTGTCGTCTCCGTATACCTGGAAAGCCAGTGCAGCGGCAAACATACCCATCAGCACCATAAAACCCCAGAACTGGTTGCGGGGAAGTTTGTTGCGGAAAATCAGTTTCAACTCCAGCCGCATATAGTCGCCGATGGTACCGAAACGGTCCAGGAAACCGGTCCAGTTGCGGCGCGAGACTTTCGTCGTCTCCGTACGCGCTACTTCCATCTTGATCATGCGCAGCTGAACCCGATAATTGATATACACCAGTACGGCAATTCCCGCCAGTACCGCCAGGAAGGAGAGAGGATTCCACAGAATGCATCCTTCACCCCAGTCCATGCAGAAACGGCTCACCCAACCTTTCTCCGGAAGAAACTCCAGCAAGGCCAGAATGCCATAGACCAGTACGGCCCAGAGCAGATGCAGGAAGCGATGCTTCTTCAAGACACGTATCAGCAGGCTCCAGTAACAGTTCATTACCATGAGCAGCCAGATTCCCAACAGATACCCGATTACCCCCGTCAGTCCGTAGAAGCGGGTAACGGTAAGCAAGGCGAAGGGAGCAAAGAAGAATAGCCAGAACAGATTGAAGGGCTCCAGTCCCGAAATGGCGAGGAAGGTACCCAGTACTTTTCTTCTGGCTACGGGCAGCAACAGGTAAGGCTTGATTTCCTGTATCGGATCCGGGAAAATAAAACGCACCAGAAAATCCAACACCAGGAAAAAGACCAGCACCTGATTCAATATATGATAGGGTTCCATGTTCGGAAAGCCCTCCCGCAAAGCAAAAGACAGCATAACTCCCAGAAACAGGAGATATGCTGCCCAAAATGCGATTCCCAGATAAATCAGAAACTTGGCAAAGCGGTTCTTGTCGTACATAGGATTCCGCTTTGCGGCAAGTTTCCGATTTTTTCTTATTTCAAGAAAAAGCATGATTCATCCGTTTTATTTGGTATCACCTGAGGTCATGCTTACTTCAATACGGTTCTGCTGCGAGAAGAGTGCCTTTGCAAATTGCTGCAGGTCGGCACCCGAAATACCGTTGATGGTCTTGACATAGTCGGTAGCCGAATCCGTGCCCTCCCAGAAATAACTGTAAAGCACGCCCATCCAGTAACCGTTTTCCTTCTGGTTCTGTTCGTAAGTCTTCAGCATGTATTCCTTCACCTTCTTCAGCTTGTCTGCGTCCGGACCGTTGGCAATGAAGTCATTCATGCCTTTGTCAATCAAGCCCACCATCTTCGCGCGCTTGGCAGGGTCAGTGTCAAAGTAAACCTGCAGAGTAGCCTGTACAGAAGGATACTTGCTCAGTTCACCGCCTACCTGTACACCGTAAGAAGCACCTTCTTCTTCACGTACGGTGTCGGTGTACTGCATGGTCAGCAGCTGCGACAGAATACTCATCATCAGTCGGTTCTTCAGTGTATATTCGCACTGGCCGTTACGGACGATGAAGACAGTAGCCTTTTCCGTCTGCAGTTCCTTGTGGAATACATTCTTATACTGTCCCTTGCGCATAGCCATCTTTTCTGTAAAGTTCTCCTCACGATGGATAGCCGGCAGTGAACCCAAGTACTTTTCAATCAAAGGAACGGCAGTAGCCTGATCGATGTTACCTACCAGGATGAAAGTAAAGTCGCTCGCATCCTTGAAGCGGTCCTTGTAAAGTTCCATGATACGGTCGTAATCAATCTGGTCCACCATCTCCGGTGTCATGAACAGGTTGCGTGGGTTGTTGCCGTACAATGCCATGCTGATAGAATCGCTCAGCGCCTTGTTCGGGTTGGCGTTCATGTTGGCCAACTGAGCCTTCAGACGAGTCTTGTAAGATTCAAAAGCAGCCTGGTCCTTGCGCGGAGCCGTAAACGACAGGTAAGTCAGCTGCAGCATAGTCTCCAGATCTTTCGGAGTACAAGAACCGTTTACCGCTTCAGTCAGCATACGAACAGAAGCAGAGGCAGAAGCCATCTTTCCGGCCAGTACCTTCTGCAGGTCGATGGCACTGAAGTTGCCCAGTCCACCCAGTGAGACCACCGCATCAATCATGCCGAACTGGAGTGCATCCTTGTCGTCGAATACCGAATTACCTCCGTTGCTGAACGACTGCATCTTGATTTCATCCGCCTTGAAGTCGGTCGGTTTCAACACCACCCGTACCCCGTTGCTCAATGTCAGGACAGTCGTACCGAAGGCTCCCTGTTCCGTTTTCACCACCTTACCCGGCTTCGGTTCTTCCGCCATCAGCGGTTCGTTGGAAACCTTGTCGACATACGGTTCCAGTTTTTCGTTCTTGATTTCTCCCAGCCACTGCTTGATTTCAGCCTCGGTAGGATATTTCATTTCCGGTTTGTCCGGACAGAACAGGCTGATAACCATGTTGCTGTCGCTCACCAGTCCCTGGAATACCTGATTGATCTGTTCCAGCGGAATATTCGGTACAATCTGTGACATGATCGCATATTCATCTTCGATGCTCGGCATCGGTTCGTTGTCGATGAAATGCGATACGCACTGCTGTACATAATTGCCGGTTCTCACCTTGTTTCTTTCATTATAGGCTCTTTCGATGGCACGCAGGTAATCGGCCTTGACACGTTCATACTCCGTAGCCGTGAAGCCGAAACGGTGCGCACGCTCAAATTCCTTCATCAGTGCAGTAAAGGCAGTGTGGATTTCTCCTTCCTTCGCTACCGCAACTCCCTGATAAGCCTGCTTGGTCTTAGACATGATGAAATCTCCGTCCGAAACTCCGGCACCGATGAACGGCGGATTGGCTGTCTGAGTCAGCTCAGCCAGACGGGCATTCAGCATACTCTCGGTCATGCTCACCATGTACTGATAAGCCAGGTAACCGATCTGGTTCTTCATGCTGACAGGGAAAGGATCGTGCTTGTGGAACACGGCAATCTGTGAAACCTGCTGCTCCTTGTCCTTGTTGATGGTGATGATCGGTTCCTTGTTATCAGGCACCGGGAAATACTGGCGTTCCGCCGGATTGGCCGGCATCTTGATGGAACTGAACATCGACTTGATTTTTCCTTCAATCTGGTCTACGTCGATGTCACCCACAACGATGATACCCTGCAGGTCGGGGCGATACCATTTCTCATAATAATCGCGAAGAGCCTGATAGGGGAAGTTGTCCACCACTTCCATGGTACCGATCGGCAGACGATACGCATAGCGGCTGTCGGCAAACATTTTCGGGAAAGCCGATTCGTACATACGCATCATGGCACCGGTACGGGTACGCCATTCTTCATGAATCACTCCGCGTTCCTTGTCGATTTCTTTCGGATCGAGGGTCAGGTCGTCTGCCCAGTCGTGCAGAATCAGCAGACAGGAGTCGATGATTCCGTCACGGATGACCGGTACGTTTGAAATGTTGTACACGGTTTCATCCACGGCCGTATAGGCATTCAGGTTGGCTCCGAACTTCACACCGATGGATTCCAGATATTCTCTCAGCAGGTTACCCGGGAAGTTGGTCGTTCCGTTGAAACACATATGCTCCAGGAAGTGAGCCAGTCCCCGCTGGTTGTCTTCTTCCAGAATAGAACCCACCTTCTGCGCAATGTAGAAGTCGGCCTGCTTTTCCGGCAGCGCATTGTGCCGGATATAATATGTCATACCATTCTCCAGTTTTCCGATTCTTACGTTCGGGTCGGTTGGGATGGGAGGCAACTGCTGTGCCAAAGCCACCGACGCACCTCCTGCGAGAATGACAGCGACAAATGTTTTTCTGATAAAGTTTCTCATTATCGTATTTGTTTTAATGTTATATCCTTCATGTTTCTGAGGTCAGCATCGGATCAGAGCAGCCCTTTTTCCGACAGGTAGCGCTCTGCTTCGATGGCAGCCTTACAACCGCTTCCGGCAGCTGTGATGGCCTGGCGGTAGTGAGGATCGGCTACGTCACCGGCAGCGAATACACCCGGAATTCCGGTACGCGGGGTATTGCCCTCGGTAATGATGTATCCGGTCTCGTCAGTCTTCACCCAAGGTTTGAAGATGGCTGAGTTAGGCTGGTGACCGATAGCCAGGAAGAATCCGTCGATGGCTACGTCATAGCGTTCTTCGTCAGCTTCTCCCAGACGTTTTACTACGTGCATGCCTTCTACTCCGTTTTCGCCGTACAGGCCGACTGCATTATGTTCGAACAGTACCTTGATGTGCGGGTGGTTCATCACGCGTTCCTGCATGATCTTGGAAGCTCTCAGGAAAGGCTTGCGTACCACCAGGTACACCTGACTGGCAAGACCTGCCAGGTAGATGGCTTCTTCGCAGGCAGTATCTCCACCTCCCACTACGGCTACCGTTTTCTTGCGGTAGAAGAAACCGTCGCAGGTAGCGCAGGCACTTACTCCCATGCCGGCATATTTCTTTTCGTCTTCCAGTCCCAGGTATTTGGCCGTAGCTCCTGTAGAGATGATGACGGTATCAGCAGTGATTTCCTTGTCGTCATCGATAAGGAATTTATAAGGAGCCTCGCTCAGGTCGGCTTTGGTGACAATACCGTTGCGGATCTCAGCGCCGAAGCGGAGAGCCTGCTTCTTCAGGTCGTCCATCAGTACCGGACCGGTAACACCTTCCGGATAACCGGGGAAGTTTTCCACTTCTGTAGTGATGGTCAACTGGCCTCCGGGCTGGATGCCTTCATATAATACAGGTGAAAGGTTTGCACGACTGGTATAAATAGCTGCTGTATATCCGGCAGGTCCTGATCCGATGATCAGACATTTTACGTGTTCTGTTGCCATAATTATCGTTTAGTTTAAAATGATTTCAATTAAATAATAAACAAAGATATATCTTTTTTCAATTTCTCTCGTCTCTCCGATGCAGAAAGTTATATTTTTGATGGAATATTGTCGGGAAAAAGTTTAAATTTGCTTTCCAAAACGATTGTATTTTATTAACCAAGACAGATTATGTATAATTTTAGTTTTCAAAATCCGACCAAACTGATTATGGGTCGGGGCATGATAGCCACACTTGCCGAGGAAATTCCGGCAGGTAAAAAAGTGATGATTACGTTCGGCGGAGGAAGCGTGAAGCGCAATGGGGTATACGACCAGGTGGTTGCGGCATTGAAGGGCTTCGATACAGTGGAGTTCTGGGGCATCGAACCGAATCCGACAGTAGAGACACTGCGCAAGGCCATTGCACTGGGCAAGGAAGAGAAAGTGGACTTCCTGCTGGCAGTGGGCGGCGGATCGGTTATCGACGGAACCAAACTGATTTCTGCGGGACTGTTGTACGACGGGGATGCCTGGGATCTGGTGGTAAAGGGAAGCGCTTCTCAGACAGTTCCTCTGGCTACCGTACTGACTTTGCCGGCTACCGGTTCAGAAATGAATAACGGAGCGGTTATCTCACGTACGGAAACCAAGGAGAAATATGCGTTTTATGCCAACTATCCGGTATTTTCTATCCTGGATCCGGAGGTGACATTCTCACTGCCCGACAAACAGATTGCCTGTGGTATAGCTGACACGTTCGTTCACGTACTGGAACAGTATCTGACAAAGACCGGAGTGTCAAGAATCATGGACCGCTGGGCAGAAAGCCTGTTGCAGACTCTAGTAGAAATTGCTCCGCTGATTCGTGAGAACAAGCAGAACTACGATGTGATGGCCGATTTTATGATGGCTGCCACCATGGGTCTGAACGGCTTTATCGCCATGGGTGTGCCTCAGGACTGGGCTACACACATGATCGGACATGAGATTACGGCCCTGACCGGCCTGACTCACGGTCACACACTGGCCATGGTAATGCCGGGTACGATGGACGTGTTGCGTGAATCGAAAGGTGATAAGATCATGCAGCTGGGAGCACGCGTATTTGGCGTGACTTCGGGTACACATGACATGCGTATCAACGAGACTATCCGTAAGACTGAAGAGTTTTTCCGTTCACTGGGACTGACTACCCGTCTGAGCGAGGAGAACATCGGTATGGATGTGGTTGACGAAATCGTAAGACGTTTCAACGAACGCGGAGTACATTTCGGAGAAGATGGTCTGGTGACAGGTGAGGTAGCCGGAAAGATCCTGATGCGGATTATGTAATGATTGAATCATAATAGCGGAATCGTATTTATACAAGGTATTGATTCCGACAGAAGGTATAAAAGAAAGGTTCCGTGGAGCAGTCTGAGACTGGCTTCACGGAACTACTAGATTTAATTAAAGTCTTTTTGTTATTAGGGGAAAAATCTATAAATTTGCAATTGGCTCTAAATAACAGGAATAACAGGATAAAATCGATTAAAAGTTGTTTTGCTGAAAAAAGAGAGATGGAAAATGAAATACTAGGAACAGATATTTATTAAAGACTTCTTGTTTTGCGGCAAGAATGAATTATATAATCAGTTGAATGATTTTCTCATTATAAAGATGAAATCAATGAATTATATTTATGGAAATAAAAGAGAAACTAACTTTAGAAGATATAGATAAACTAATTCTTAAAGAAGAAGAATTAAGTCTATCGTCAGATTTGAAGATACAAATAAGTGAATCTTACGAGTTTCTAAAAGAATTTTCAAAAGAAAAAGTAATTTACGGTATTAATACCGGTTTCGGGCCTATGGCTCAATGGAAAATTGAAGAAAAAGACCTGGAAAAACTACAATACAATATAATTCGTAGTCATTCAACCGGAGCTGGAAATCCGCTTCCTCCTCTTTATGTAAGAGCTGCTCTTTTGTCAAGAATTATGACTTTTATTAAAGGCCATTCTGGAGTACATATCAATAGTGTTGAATTATTAATACAGTTCTTCAACAATAAAATTTATCCTATAATACCTGAACATGGAAGTGTAGGGGCAAGTGGAGATTTAGTACAGTTATCTCACTTGGCTTTAGCTCTCATTGGAGAAGGAGAAGTTTTTTATTTGGGAAAAATAATGAGATCATCTGATGTACTTGATCAGCTTGGACTTAAACCTTTGAAAATGTATATTCGTGAAGGACTTGCTTTGACTAATGGTACTGCAGTTATGACAGGTATAGGTTTGGTTAATCTGCTTTTAGCAAAAAAACTGATATATTGGTCTTTAATTGCTTCAGTCATGATGAATGAAATTGCATCTTCTTATGATGATTTTATGTCAGAGGTACTTAACGGTCTTAAGATGCATAAAGGGCAAAATATAGTAGCTGAACAAATGAGAAAGATATCCTTAGGTAGTAAAAGACTACGAAATAGGACAGAAGAACTTTACCATCCCCAAGAGGTAAATGTATTTCAACATAAGGTACAGCCTTATTATTCATTAAGATGCATACCGCAAATATTAGGACCAATCTATGATGAATGGGAAAATGCAAAAACAGTTTTAATAGATGAATTAAATTCTGTTGATGACAATCCTATCGTTGATAAAGATCATAACACCGTCTTACACGGAGGAAATTTCCATGGAGATTATGTTTCTTTTGAAATGGATAAGCTGAAGATATCTGTTACTAAGTTAACCATGTTGACCGAAAGACAGATGAATTACTTGTTCCATGATAGAATCAATGGAATATTACCACCATTCGTTAATTTAGGTAAGTTAGGACTTAATTATGGCCTTCAGGCTTCACAGTTTACGGCAACATCTACTACAGCTGAGAGCCAAACATTATCGAATCCAATGTATATACATTCTATTCCAAATAATAATGACAATCAAGATATTGTATCAATGGGAACTAACTCGGCATTAATATGTGCACATGTAATTGAAAACTCATTTCAAGTCATGGCAATCCATATGATGGCTTTAGTTCAGGCGGTAGATTGCTTGAAAATAGCAGAAGACTTAGCCCCTAAAACAAGAATTTTATATAATCAAATAAGGAATATTGTTCCGTCATTTACTGAAGATACGCCGAAATACGAAGAGATTAGAAAACTAGTTACTTTCTTGAAACAATAATAAAGGGATTTTGTATGTCATACAGCACTAGTAAATATGCACTTGTAACAGGCGGCAGTAGAGGCATAGGAAGAGCTGTCGCTATAAAACTTGCGCAAAGTGGATACAATATTGTAATAAATTATGTATCAAATAGAGAACAAGCGGAGGAAACTCAAAAAATAATTAAGGAATTAGGTGTAGAAGCTGAGATTCTGCAGTTTGACGTTTCAAAAAAGGACGAAGTAAATGCAGCTATAGAGAAGTGGAAAAACAGTCACGAGAATGACTATATATCAGTATTGGTGAACAATGCTGGGATAAGAAAAGATAACCTGCTCATATGGATGCCAGAAGACGATTGGTCTCAGGTGCTTAATATAAGTTTAAATGGATTCTATAATGTTACACATGCTTTATTACAGAGTATGCTTGTGAAGAAATGGGGGAGGATAATAAATATCGTATCCTTATCCGGAATAAAAGGAATGCCGGGACAAGTAAACTACTCTGCTGCAAAAGGAGGTGTAATAGCAGCGACTAAGGCTCTTGCACAAGAAGTAGCAAAAAAGAAAGTTACGGTAAATGCTGTAGCTCCGGGATTCATAGAAACTGATATGACCAGTGATTTGAATCAATCAGAATTGAAGGCGCATATACCAGTCGGAAGATTTGGCAAGCCGGAAGAGGTCGCGGAGCTTGTAAATTTCTTGGCTTCTGATTCAGCAGCTTACATCACAGGAGAGGTTATATCTATTAATGGAGGTATTTATACTTAAGAATATATGAATAGAAGAGTTGTAATAACAGGTATGGGAATCTATTCCTGTATTGGCCAAAATAAAGAAGAGGTACTTAAATCATTGTTTGAAGGAAAGTCAGGTATAGGTCTGGATCCCAAAAGAAAAGAAATGGGATATCGCTCTTCTCTGACTGGAATTTTAAAGACACCGAACCTAAAGAACCTATTGGATAGAAGACAAAGGTTATGCTTGCCAGAACAAGGACAATATGCATTTGTAGCAACAAAAGAGGCCTTGGAACAAGCTGGTATAGACCAGGACTATCTGAAAAACAATGAAGTAGGAATACTGTTTGGTAACGACAGTTGTGCGGAGCCGGTAATAAAAGGTGCTGATATTATAAGGGAGCAGAAAAGTACGGTCATGGTTGGTTCAGGGAACATATTTCAAACCATGAACTCAACAATAACCATGAATCTGTCCACAATCTTCAATCTGAAAGGAATAAACTTTACAGTGTCCGGAGCTTGTGCAAGTGGTTCTCATGCTATAGGTTTAGGTTATTTACTTATAAAACAAGGGCTACAGGATTGTATAATATGTGGTGGAGCCGAAGAAGTAAATGTTTTCTCTGTTGGGAACTTTGATGCGTTAAGCGCATTTTCCATTAGAGAAGATGAGCCAACAAAAGCATCCCGACCTTTTGATAAGAACAGAGATGGTTTAGTACCAAGTGGTGGTGCAGCCTGTGTAATTATTGAAAGTTATGAATCGGCAATCAAGAGAGGAGCAACCATATTAGCAGAGATAATAGGTTATGGATTCTCTTCAAACGGTGATCACATATCTGTACCTAATGTAGATGGGCCAACACGTTCTTTAAGAAGAGCTATTCAAGATGCCGGAATAAACATCAATGATATTCAGTATATAAATGCCCATGCGACATCAACACCTATAGGTGATTTCAATGAAGCAAAAGCGATTAATGAGGTTTTTGGTGATCACAAACCTTTTGTTGCTTCAACAAAATGCTTCACTGGTCATGAAATGTGGATGGCCGGAGCCAGTGAAATCGTTTATTCAACATTAATGATGCAAAATGATTTCATAGCAATGAATCTCAATTTCGAAGAACCGGATGAAGCATCTGCTCTATTGAATATACCCACACAAAGAATAGACATGCCTTTTGATACTTATCTGAGCAATTCGTTCGGATTTGGTGGCACAAATTCATCATTAATAGTAACTAAATTAAAATAAAGAGAGATATGACAAAAGAAGAAATTATTGAAAAAGCTCGCACAATCCTGGCAGAAGAGTTTGAAATAGATGTTGATACAATCACATCAGATGCGTCTTTAAAGGACACATTAGGATTGGATAGTCTTGACCTTGTAGATGTTGTAGTTTTAGTTCAGCAGAACTTTGGGGTTACATTGACTGGTCCTGACTTTGTAGATGTAAAAACTTTCTCAGATTTTTATGAATTATTGGAAAGGAAAATAAATGCATAAATCAGTGAAACGTAAATGGAGTGGAAAATCAAGAGGAGGAAGATTAGGCTATCTGTTTTTTATTTACACAATAAAATTACTAGGAATTAAGATTGCCTATTGTTTCTTGGCCTTTGTCGTTATCCATTTTATTCCTTTTGCACCAAAATCCACACACGCGATATGGCTATATAATAGGAAAAGACTTCATTACGGCACACTTAAATCTATACTGAAACTGTACCAGCATTATTATGTTTTTGGTCAAACTTTAATTGATAAATTAGCGATAAAAAGCGGTCTGACAAGTAAATATCATTTTATCTTTGATAATTATCAAAGATTTATTGATATTATAGATAACAGTAATGGCGCTATTCTGATAGGTGCTCATGTTGGATGCTGGGAAGCAGGTGCAGCATTTTTCGGTAATTATGGGAAAAAGATTAATATTGTAATGTTTGATACAGAACATCGCGATATTAAGGAAGTAATAGAGGATGTTTCAGAAAAGCAGAACTTTAAAATTATACCAGTCAATGAAGATACGTTAATTGCCATGATAAATATAAAAATGGCACTTAACAATGGTGAATATGTATGTTTTAATGGAGATAGGTATTTGGATGAAAATTCATCCATAAATTTAGATTTTCTAGGTGGACAAGCCAAACTTCCCATAGGCCCGTTTAAGATTGCCAATAAATGTAGGGTTCCAGTTGTATTCTATTATTCAATGCGAGAAAAGGACTGTACATATAGATTTATCTTTGAAGAAGCAGAAATAACTAAGAACACAACAACAGAGAATTTAGCAAATCAATATATCAGGTCTTTAGAATCAATAGTTAGAAAATACCCACAACAGTGGTTTAATTTCTATAGATTCTGGAATTAAATTAATTGAAAATGAAACTTACACCTCAATTAAAGAAAATATATTCCCATGAGAGACTTACGGCAATAGAAGCTCAAAGAAGAGCACAAGAAATTGCTTTTGGTCCAATAGTCTTTCAAGTATCAAGACTTATGGTAAAATTAGGGATTCTTGAACTATTGTCAAATAATAGAGAAGGTTTAACTCAGGAACAGATAGCAGAAAAAACAGGACTAAGTTTATATGCTGCACAAGTTTTATTGGAAGCATCTTTGTCTATAGGAACAGTCTTGATTAAAGAAGATATGTATCAACTGTCTAAAACTGGTTGGTTTCTTCTCAATGACAATATGGCAAAGGTGAATATGAACTTCAACCATGACGTAAACTATAAGGGCTTATATAATCTGGAAGAAGCTCTCCTGGAAGGTAAACCATCCGGATTAAAATCTTTCGGAGAGTGGGCGACCATATACGAAGCCTTGTCAAGTTTGCCGGAAAATGTGCAAAATAGCTGGTTCGGTTTTGATCATTTCTATTCTGATGAATCATTTGAAGCTGCTCTGAGGATTATATTTGATGAAACAAAGAAAGTAAACAGGATATTAGATGTTGGTGGAAATACTGGAAGATGGGCAACAAAATGTGTTCAATATAATCCATCTGTTGAAGTAACCATTATGGATTTGCCACAACAGGTAGCAATGATGCGTGAACTTACAAAGGATATTGACGGTGCAAACAGAATACATGCATATCCATGTAATTTATTAGACAAGTCAGTTGAGTTCCCAACTCCAGCATTTGATGTAATTTGGATGAGCCAATTCTTGGATTGTTTTTCGGAAGAGGAAGCAACAAGTATATGTAAAAGAGCTGCGGAGTCAATGGATGAAAATTCAAGACTATATATTATGGAAACTTTTTGGGACAGACAGACGTTTGAAACAGCAGCTTATTGCCTCACATTAACTAGCATATATTTTACAGCTCTAGCAAATGGTAATAGTAAAATGTATCATTCATCTGATATGGAAAGATGTGTCAATAATGCCGGTCTTGAAATTGAAAAGATTGTTGATGGCTTGGGATTAGGACATTCAATAATGATCTGTAAGAAAAAATGAAAATAATTGATTTAATACCGCAAAGGGATCCGATTGTTATGATAGACAAATTTGTTGGTATAACAAATGGTATCTCAGAAACTCAGTTAACAATCAAAGATAATAATATTTTTGTGGAAAATGGCTGCTTTACTGAATTTGGTCTTATTGAACACATAGCTCAATCAGCTGCGGCAAGAGTGGGATATATTTGCAAAAATGAATGTAAGCCCATACCGATAGGTTATATAGGTAAGCTTCCAAAATTGGCGTATTGACTAGCATGTTTCTTTCCCATACCTTCGTG